>LUMV01000009.1_pt1 | contig 132836 bp, 113 predicted proteins | sample 729731 | NCBI WGS metagenome assembly LUMV01 (sample SAMN03860301, study PRJNA289734) | marine metagenome | biome: seawater column; feature: ocean; material: water; isolation source: Red Sea water column Station 192 - depth 200m | place: Saudi Arabia: Red Sea | collected 2011-10-15 | depth 200 m
TCGGGTCGGGTGGCGTACGTGCTGGGTCTGGAGGGGCCGGCGATCACGGTGGACACGGCGTGCTCGTCGTCGTTGGTGGCGTTGCATCTGGCGGTGGGGGCGTTGCGTTCGGGTGAGTGTGAGCTGGCGGTGGCTGGTGGTGTGTCGGTGATGGCGGGTCCTGAGGTGTTCGTGGAGTTCTCGCGTCAGGGTGCGTTGGCGGCGGATGGTCGGTGCAAGCCGTTCTCGTCGGCTGCTGACGGGTTCGGCCTCGGCGAGGGTGCGGCGTTCGTGGCGGTGCAGCGGTTGTCGGTGGCGCGGCGTGAGGGTCGTCGGGTGTGGGGTGTGGTGGCTGGTTCTGCGGTGAATCAGGATGGTGCGAGCAACGGGTTGGCTGCGCCGAGTGGGGTGGCGCAGCAGCGGGTGATTCGTGAGGCGTGGGCGCGTGCTGGTGTGGGTGCTGGTGACGTGGGTGTGGTGGAGGCGCATGGGACGGGGACCCGGTTGGGTGATCCGGTGGAGGCGTCGGCGGTGTTGGCGACGTATGGGCGTGGTCGTGGTGGTGCTGGGCCGGTGTTGTTGGGTTCGGTGAAGTCGAACGTGGGTCATGCTCAGGCTGCTGCGGGGGTGGCGGGGTTGATCAAGGTGGTGATGGGTCTGTCGCGTGGTGTGGTGGGTCCGTCGGTGGTGGTGGGGTCTCGTTCGGAGCTGGTGGACTGGTCGGCTGGTGAGGTGGAGCTGGCTGAGGGGTTGCGGGCGTGGCCGGTGGGTCCTGACGGGGTGCGTCGGGCGGGGGTCTCGGCGTTCGGGATCAGTGGGACGAACGCGCACGTGGTGGTCGAGCAGGCCCCGGCGTCCGAGCCGGTGCCGGCACCCGCCCCGGGCGGGCTCGGCGGCGACCTGGTGCCGCTGGTGCTGTCGGCGCGCACGCCCCGGGCCCTCGCCCGTCAGGCCGCGCGGCTGCGCGACGCCCTGGCCGGCACGGACGCCCTGACGCTGCCCGAGGTGGCCTGGACGTTGGCCACCGGACGGGCGCACCTGCAGCGGCGCGCGGTGCTGCTGCCGCGCGACGTCGTGCACGCGCGCGCACTCCTGGACGACTTGGCCGAGGGACGCACGTCCTCGGAGGTCGTCGTCGCGGACGCCCGGACCGCCGAGCCGGTGATGGTGTTCCCGGGTCAGGGGGCGCAGTGGGTGGGGATGGCGTCGGGTCTGTTGGGGGTGGAGGTGTTCGCGTCGGCGTTGGCCGAGGTGGATGTGGCGTTGGGGGAGGTGTTGGGCTTTTCGGTGCGTGAGGTGTTGGAGGGTCGTGAGGGTGCGCCGTCGTTGGATCGGGTGGAGGTGGTCCAGCCGGCGTTGTTCGCGGTGATGGTGTCCTTGGCGCGGTGGTGGGAGTCGGTGGGGGTGCGGCCGGCTGCGGTGGTGGGTCATTCCCAGGGGGAGATCGCTGCGGCGGTGGTGGCTGGGGTGTTGAGCGTGGCTGATGGTGCGCGGGTGGTGGCGCGGCGTGCGTTGGCGTTGCGGGCGTTGTCCGGTGGTGGGGCGATGGCGTCGGTGGCGTTGCCGGTGGAGCGGGTGCGTGCGTGGGTCGAGCAGGTGGGTGGTCTGGAGGTCGCGGCGGTGAATGCTCCGGCGCAGGTCGTGGTGGCTGGTGACGTGGCTGCGGTGGAGGCGTTGGTCGAGCAGGGTCGGCGTGAGGGTGTGCGGGTGCGGCGGTTGGCGGTGGACTACGCGTCGCACTCGGTGCACGTGGAGCGGGTGCGTGAGGCGTTGGTGGGCGAGCTGGGTGTGGTACAGGGTCGTGCGGGTCGGGTGCCGGTGTTCTCGAGCCTGCGGGGTGCGCGGGTGGAGGGGCCGGAGCTGGACGGGGCGTACTGGTACGAGAACCTGCGGGGCACGGTGCGGTTCGACGCGGCGGTGCGGGCTGCGGTGGACGAGGGGCACGAGGTGTTCCTGGAGGTCAGTCCGCATCCGGTGCTCGCCGCCGCCGTGCAGGAGACCGCTCCGGACGGACTCGTGCTCGGTTCGCTGCACCGCGAGCGCGACGAGCACCTGCTCCACGAGCTGGCGCGGGCGCACGCGCACGGCGTCGAGGTCGACTGGACGGCCTTGCTGGACCGCACCCTGCCCGCCCGGCTGCCCACGACGGCCTTCGAGCCGGTGCGGTACTGGCTCGCCCCGGAGCCGGCCGACCGGTCCGTCGGCGACCGCTACGGCATCGTGTGGCGGACGGTTGCCGAACCGTCGGTTCCCGACCCCGGAGCGGCGACCCTCCTGACGCTCGGCGAGCCGCCGGCCGACCTGGAGAAGGTCCTGCAGGGCGTGGGCACGAGGTTCGTGCCGCTGGACCTCGCGGACCCGCAGGACGTCGCCGGCGCGGCGGGGGTGCTGTCCTTCGGCGGCGGGGCTGCCGAGCAGCTCGACCGGGTGCAGCGGTTCCTGGCCTGCGACGTCGACGTCCCGCTGTGGTGCGTCACGCGCGGCGCCGTCGCGGCTGCGGAGGACGACCTGGTCGACCCGGACGCGGCGATGGTCTGGGGGCTCGGCCGGGTGGTCGGGCTCGAGCGCCCGGAGCGCTGGGGCGGGCTGCTCGACCTCCCCGCCGAGGTCACCGCCGACGACACTGGCGCGCTCCTGGCCGCCCTGCTGGGCGACGACCTGGAGGACCAGGTCGCCGTGCGCCAGGGCCGGCGGCTCTGCCGTCGGCTCGTGGCCGCCCCGGCCGACCGGAGCCGACGGCGCTGGTGGCCGGGCGACGGCACGGCCCTCGTCACCGGGGGCACCGGAGCGCTCGGGGCGCACGTCGCCCGGTTCCTCGTCGCACAGGGTGTCCGCGACCTGGTCCTGCTGAGCCGTCGGGGTCCGCACGCCGACGGTGCGCAGGAGCTGGGCGAGGAGCTGCGTGCCGCAGGGGCGGACGCCACCGTCGTGGCGTGCGACGTCGCCGACCGCGGCCAGCTGACGTCGGTGCTCGACCGGCTGCGGTCCGAGGGCCGCCGGGTCGAGGTCGTGGTCCACGCCGCCGGGGCGCCGGACGCCCGCCGGCTCGAGGACGTCGACCGCCCGGAGGAGGTCTGGCGCGCGAAGGTGGAGGGTGCGCGGCTTCTCGACGAGCTGCTGCCCGACGTGTCGTCGTTCGTCCTCTTCTCCTCCGGGGCCGCCACCTGGGGCAGCGCCGGGCTCGGCGCCTACGCCGCGGGCAACGCGTTCCTCGACGGGCTCGCGCAGCGCCGCCGGTCCGAGGGGCGGGCCGGCACGTCCGTCGCCTGGGGCGCCTGGGCGGGCGGCGGCATGGCCGGGGCCGACCTGGACGGCCTGCGCCGTCGCGGCATCCGTCCGATGCGCCCCGAGCGGGCGCTCGAGGGTCTGCGCCGTGCCCTGGAGCAGGACGACGTCTGCGTGAGCGTCGCGGACGTCGACTGGGCGCGGTTCGCCGTCGGCTTCACCGCGGCCAGGCCGCGGCCCCTCGTGGCGGACCTGGTGCCCGACGACCCGGAGCTCCCGACGCCGCGCACCGCGGCGCCGGCCGCGCAGGCGGCGCCGACGACGGCCGAGGAGGCCGTGCACCTGGTCCGGGCGCAGATGGCGCGGGTGCTGGGCCACGCCCGGGCCGACGACGTCCCGGCGGACCAGCCGATCGGCGAGCTCGGCTTCGACTCCCTGTCGGCCGTGGGTCTGCGCAACGAGCTGCAGCGCGCCACGGGCGTCGAGCTGCCGGCGACCGTCGTCTTCCAGCACCCGACGCCCCGGGCGCTCGCGGAACGGGTCCTGGAGCTCGGCCGCGCGGCCGGCTCCCCGACCCCGTCGGCCGCCGGTGGATCCCTGGTCGAGGGGTACCGGCGTGCGGCGGAGTCCTCGCGCGTGCGTCCGTTCCTGTCGCTGATGGCCGACCTCGCCGAGTTCCGCGAGCGGTCCGCCGACCCCGACGTCCTCGCCGAGCACGTCGTCCCCGTCGCGCTCGGCACGTCGGGCGACGGGCCCGTGCTGGTCTGCTGCGCCGGCACGGCCGCGCCCTCGGGGCCGCACGAGTTCGCACGGCTCGCGGCGGCGCTGGACGGGTCGTGGTCGGTGCTGGGGCTGCCCCAGCCCGGATACCTGGCGGGCGAGCCGCTGCCCGCGTCGATGGAGGCCCTGGCCGCGGCGCAGGCCGCGACCGTCCTCCGCGCGGTGGCGGCACGGCCGGTCGTGCTTGTCGGCCACTCGGCCGGCGGGCTGATGAGCCACGCGCTCGCGACCGCGCTGACGCAGCAGGGGCACCGGCCCGACGGTGTCGTCCTGCTCGACTCCTACCCGCCCGGTCGCCAGGACGCCGTGGAGGGGTGGATCGACGTCCTGACCCGCCGCCTGCTGGACCTGGAGACCGTCCCCCTGGACGACACGCGGCTCACGGCGATGGGGGCGTACGACCGGATGCTCGGGGGCTGGGTGCCCGACGACCAGCAGGTCGCCACGCTGCTCGTGCGGGCCGTCGACCCCATCGCGGCGTGGCCCGACGACGACTGGCGGGCCTCGTGGCCCTTCGCCCACGCGACGGCCGACGTGCCGGGGGACCACTTCACGATGATGCAGGAGCACGCCGGGCAGGTCGCTGCCCGGATCACCGACTGGTGGGAGGCACGATGACCGAGACCGACAGCACCGCGACCCACGCGACCCCGGACGGGCGCGCGCAGCTGGGGCGGCGGCTCCAGATGGTCCGCGGCCTGCTCTGGGGCTGGGGCAGCAACGGCGACGTCCTCGCGTCGGTGCTCAGCGGGTCGCGGACCGACCTGCTCGACGCCGGCCCCCTGCTGCGCGGGGAGCCGGTGGCGCGCAGCCGCACGGAGACCTGGGTGGTGGGCGACCACGCGACCGCGCGCGCCGTCCTCGAGGACGCCGCGTTCGGGCGGGGCCCGGCCCGGGTCCCGGAGTGGGCGCGCGCCGCCGACGTGGCCGACGCGACCTGGTGCCAGCCGTTCCAGGAGGCGGAGCGTCAGGACGTCGCGCCCGACGTCGATCCCGACGGGGTGGTGGACCGGGTCCGCGACGCCGTCGGCGCGCGAGGGGGCCGGCTCGACCTCGTCGCCGACCTCGCGTGGCCCGCTGCCCTGGCGGCGTGCGACGTCCGCGACGCGGAGGCGGCGCGTGCCTGGCGCGTGGCCCCCGACGCGACGCTCGTGCCCCAACGGCTCGCCCAGACCGTGGCCGCGCTCGAGGTGCTCGACGCCGGGCACGACGTGGCGCGCCTGACGGTGGCGACGCTGCTGAGCGGGGTCCTCGTCGACGCCGTGCTGCTCCTGGACGGCCGCCGGGTGGCAGGTCTCGACGACGAGCCCGGGACCCGTGCCGTCGTGCGCGAGACGCTCCGGCTCGCGCCGACCCGCGCCCTGGTCCGCCGCACCGCGACCGCGGCCACGACACTCGGTGCGGCCGCGCTGGGCGAGGGCGACGAGGTCATCGTCGTGACGGCGGTCGCCGACCGCGACCACGCCCTCCTCGAGGATCCCGACGCGTTCCGGCCGGACCGGGAGCCGACCACCCCGTCGCTGTCGGACCTGCTCGCCGAGCGCGACCCGCTCGAGCGGCTCGTGCGCGAGCTCGCCGTGCTCGTGCTGCCCGTCCTGCTCGAGCGCCCCCTCGAGCTCGTGGGCCCGGTGACCCGTGACCCGCGGTCGGCGGTCGTGCGGTCCTGCCTGAGCTTCCCCGTCGTCCGTGAGGAGTCCTGAGATGCGTGTCGTGTTCTCGTCCATGGCGAGCAAGAGCCACCTGTTCGGGCTCGTGCCGCTCGCGTGGGCCTTCCGTGCCGCCGGCCACGAGGTCCGTGTCGTGGCGTCCCCGGCGCTCGTCGAGGACATCACCGCCGCCGGCCTCACCGCCGTCCCCGTCGGGGACGACGTCGACCTGGTCGACTTCATGACCCACGCGGGCTACGACATCATCGACTACGTCCGCAGCCTCGACTTCAGCGAGGAGGACCCGAGCACGCTGACCTGGCAGCACCAGCTGGGCATGCAGACGGTGCTCACGCCGACGTTCTACGCCCTCATGAGCTCGGACTCCCTGGCCGACGGGCTGCTCGAGTTCTGCCGGTCGTGGAAGCCCGACCTGATCGTCTGGGAGCCGCTCACCTTCGCCGCCTCCGTGGTCGCCGAGGTGCTGGACGTCCCGCACGCACGGCTGCTCTGGGGCCCGGACATCGCGGTCCGCGCGCGCCAGCGCTTCCTGGCCCTGCGCGAGGAGCAGCCCGAGGGGTTGCGCGAGGACCCCCTCGGGGAGTGGCTGACGTGGACCATGCAGCGTCTCGCCGGCGACCGACCGGTGCACTTCAGCGAGCGCGCGGTGGTCGGGCACTGGACCATCGATCCGGCGCCGGCCCCGATGCGCCTCGACACGGGGCTCGACACGGTGGGCATGCGGTACGTGGACTACAACGGGCCGTCCACCGTTCCGTCCTGGCTGTTCCGCGACCGGCCGTCGCGGCCGCGCGTCTGCCTGACGCTCGGGATCTCCAGTCGCGAGAACGACATCGGCCAGGTGCCGGTCGCTGACCTGCTCCAGGCGCTGGGCGACGTCGACGCCGAGGTCGTCGCCACCTTCGACGAGGACCAGCTCGCCGGCGTGGAGCGCCTGCCCGACAACGTGCGGCCCGTCGGATTCGTCCCCATGCACGCGCTGCTGCCGACCTGCGCGGCGACGGTGCACCACGGCGGGCCGGGAAGCTGGCACACCGCAGCGATCAACGGCCTGCCGCAGGTGGTCCTGCCCGACGGCTGGGACACCGGCGTGCGTGCCGCCCGTACCGAGCAGGTCGGTGCCGGCATCGCCCTGCCGGTCCCGGAGCTCACCGTCGAGGGACTGCGCGACGCGATCGTCGCCGTGCTCGAGCAGCCTTCGTACGCGGAGGGCGCGCGGCGTCTGCGCGAGGCCATGCTGTCCGAGCCGACCCCTGCCGCCGTGGTCGAGGAGTGCGTCCGTCGCGTCGAGGAGCACGCCCCGTGAGCGCCGACGTGCCCTACGTGCGGGTGGGCCGCTCGGCACTCGTGACCAGCTCCCTGTGGCTGGGCACGGTGAACTTCAGCGGCCGGGTCGACGACGACGACGCGCTGGCGCTGCTCGACCACGCCCGCGACCGCGGGGTGAACTGCGTCGACACCGCCGACATCTACGGGTGGCGGCTCTACAAGGGGCACACCGAGGAGCTGCTGGGCCGCTGGCTGGCGCAGGGTGGCGGGCGGCGCGAGGACACCGTCGTCGCCACGAAGGTCGGCAGCCCCATGGGCGACGGTGTGCTGGAGCGGGGGCTGTCCGCCCGGCACGTCGTGGCGGGCTGCGAGGCGTCGCTGCGCCGGCTGGGCGTCGACCACGTCGACCTGCTGCAGATGCACGAGTACGACCCGACGGCGCCGTGGGACGAGGTGTGGCAGGCGATGGAGACCCTCGTCGCCAGCGGGAAGGTCCGGTACGTGGGATCCAGCAACTTCGCCGGCTGGCAGATCGCCGCGGGCGAGGAGGCGGCGCGGCGCCGCCAGGGCGTCGGCACCATCAGCCATCAGTGCCTCTACAACCTCGCCCGGCGCGACGTGGAGCTCGAGGTGCTCCCGGCCGCCGAGGCCTACGGGGTCGGGGTGTTCGCCTGGTCGCCGCTGCACGGGGGCCTGCTGAGCGGTGCGCTCGACAAGCTGCGCCGCGGCGTCGCGGTGAAGTCGGCCCAGGGCAGGGCGCAGGAGCTGCTGCCCGCCGTGCGCCCGTCGCTGGAGTCGTTCGAGGCGACGTGCCGCGAGCACGGCCTCGACCCCGCCGAGGCGGCCCTGGCCTGGCTCTTGGACCGGCCGGGGGTCACGGGCGCCGTCATCGGTCCCCGCACACCGGAGCAGCTGGACTCCGCCCTCCGGGCGGCATCGACCACGCTCGACGCGTCGCTGGTGGCGGCGCTCGAGACGATCTTCCCGCCCCCGGCTCCCGTCGCGGCGCCGTGGGCGTGGATGGGGTGATCCCACCCCGACCCGTCGTCCGCACGGACGGCGGTCGTCATGAAGAGAGGACATCGAGGGGCATGGCAGCACGACAGAGCATCGTGAAGGACGTTCGTGACGTGGTCCGGTGGCACGTGTGGACGCGGGTGCGTCCGTCCACGCGGACCCGCGTCGCGTACGAGCTGTTCGCCGACGACCACGACGCCACGACCGAGGGCGCCTACATCAACCTGGGGTACTGGGAGCCGGGCTGCAGCAGTCTGGAGGAGGCCAACGAGGCCCTCGCCGACCAGCTGGCGCAGGCCTCCGGCATGGGCCCGGGCGACCACCTGCTCGACGTGGGCTTCGGCCTCGGCGCGCAGGACTTCTTCTGGTGGGAGAGCCGTCGCCCGGCCAGCATCACCGGCATCGACCTGACGCCGAGCCACGTCGCGGCCGCGCAGGAGCGGGCCGTCGCGGAGGGACTGACCGAGTCACTGTCGTTCTCGGAGGGGTCCGCGACGGACCTGCCGTTCGAGGCCGAGCGCTTCGACCGGGTGACGTCGCTGGAGTCCGCGCTGCACTACGACCCGCGAACGACGTTCTTCGCCGAGGCGTTCCGCGTGCTGAAGCCGGGAGGGACGCTCGCCATCGGCGACATCATCCCGCTGGACCTCGACGGGGAGCGCTCGAGCACGCCCCGACTGGCGCCCCAGCGCAAGGGCTCGCTGTCCGGCGGCATGCCGGCGGCGAACTGGGTCCCGCGCGCGGTGTACGCCGAGCAGCTCGAGGCGGCCGGGTTCGTCGACGTCGAGGTGCGCAGCATCCGCGACCGCGTCATGGAGCCGTGGCTGGAGTACTGGCAGCACAAGCTCGCCGAGGACAGCTTCAAGTCGAGCGTCAGCCGGCTTTTCTACTCCCAGGTGAAGCGGTCGTTGACCAGCGACGCCGGCATGAAGGGTGAGCTCCCCGCGCTGGACTTCGTGATCGCCTCGGCCCGGAAGCCGACCGCCTAGTCCAGGAGGTCCTCACGCACGAGGGCGGCCACGGTGTCGACGTGGTCGCGCAGGAAGAAGTGGCCGCCCTCGAGCGTACGGACGCGCCCCGGGACGATGGAGAGCGCGAGCCAGCGCTCGGCGTCGGCGACGGGCGTCAGCGGGTCGGCGTCGCCGCACAGGACGGTCAGCGGGGTGCGCAGCAGCGGCCGCGGGTCCCAGGTGTAGTCGCGCAGGACGCGGTAGTCGGCCCGCAGGGTCGGCAGCGCGTGCTCGCGCAGGTCCTCGTCGTCGAGCACGGTGCCGGGGTCCAGGCGCCGGACCTCCGCCAGCAGGCCGTCGTCGTCCGGCAGGTCCGTGCGGCCCGCGTGCTGCTCCGGTGCCGTCTGGCCGGAGACCACGAGACGCACCGGGGCGTCGACGGCGGCCGGCTCGAGGAGTCGCGTCGCCTCGTAGGCGACGAGGGCGCCCATGCTGTGCCCGAGCACGGCGAACGGTCGGGTCCGCGCCCGCGAGCGCCAGGCGTCGGCCACGACCTCGGCGATCGCCTGGGCTGTGGGCAGCTGCTCCTGCGTGCTGCGGTTCTGACGTCCGGGGTACTGCACGGCCCACAGCTCGACGTCCGGGGCGAGGGCAGCGGCCAGCGCCACGAACGAGTCCGCGGCCGCGCCGGCGTGCGGCAGGCACAGCAGGTCCGCGGACGCCCCAGCCTCGCGGCGGAGGCAGCGTAACCAGCCGTCGGCGTCAGTCACGGCTCACCCGCCGAGACGGACTGGCAGGCTGTCGATGCCGCGCAGCAGCAGCGAGCGACGGAACGCGACCGCGTCGAGATCGGTGGCGTGCACGTCGGGGAACCGCTCGAACAGCGACCGGAGGGCCACCTCGCCCTCCAGCATCGCCAGCGGACGGCCCAGGCAGTGGTGGATGCCGTGGCCGAACGTCAGGTGTCCCTTGGTGTCGCGGCGCACGTCGAAGCGGTCGGGGTCCGGGAAGCGCGCGGGGTCGCGGTTCGCGGCCGCCCCAGCCACGAGCACCATGCTGTAGGCGGGGATGCTCACGCCGTCGATCTCGACGTCCTGCGCGGCGAACCGCGTGGTGGTCTCCGGCGGGGCGTAGAGGCGCAGGACCTCCTCCACCGCGTTCGGCCACAACGTCGGGTCGGCCTTCAGGACGTCCAGCTGCTCGCGGTGGCGCAGCATCAGGTAGCTGCCGATGCCGATTAGGCTCACCGACGCCTCGTACCCGGCCAGCAGCAGCACCAGGGCGACGGAGACGAGCTCGTCCTGGCTCAGGCGGGCCTCGTCGACGTCCCGGGCTTGGATGAGCGCCGACAGCAGGTCGTCGCCCGGCGCGGCCCGGCGCCGCTCGACGAGGTCGAGCATGAAGTCGACCACCTCCTCGGCGGCCGCCCCGCGCGCCTCGGCCCGCTCGGGGTCCATGATGAGGATCTCGGCGCTCCATCGACCGAAGTCGCTGCGCCGGCCCTCCTCGACGCCGAGCAGCTCGCAGATCACCTGGATCGGGAGCGGGTGCGCGAACGAGGCCACCACGTCGGCGTCGGGGGTCTCGGCCATCGTGTCGAGCAGACCGTCGACGATCTGCTGCACGCGGGGCCGCATCGCCATGACCCGGCGCGCCGTGAACTCCCGCGCGACGAGCTTGCGCAGCCGGGTGTGGCTGGGCGGGTCGCTGGTGCCCATGTTGTTCACGAAGTAGTGCTTGGCGCGGTCGCTGAAGCCGAGGTAGGCCGGGAAGTCGACGTCGACGTCGGGGTACTGGGCCTTCGGGTCGCTGCTCAGGCGCAGGTCCGTGAGGGCGGTCCGGGCCTGCTCGTACCCGGTCACGAGCCACGCGTCCTGGCCGAAGAACCGGACGGGCGTGACGGGCCGACGCTCGCGCAGCTGGGCGTACGTGTCGTACCAGTCGACGTGGAAGGCGTCGGAGTCCAGGTCCGGCACCTCCGGCAGCGCCGTCATGACACGACCTCGAACCGCGGCAGGGGGAACACGAGTGATCCGCCCCCTGCCAGGAACTCGGCCTCGCGCTCCACGAAGCCGTCGCGGTAGATCCACGGCAGGACCAGCAGCTGGTCGGGCCGGCGCGCCTTCGCGTCCTCCTCCGAGACGATCGGGATGCCAGTCCCCGGCGTGAACGTCCCCGCCTTCTCCGGGCTGACCTCGCCGATGCACGGCAGGTCCTCCGCGGTCAGGCCGCAGTACTGCAGGATCACGTTCCCCTTGGTGGACGCGCCGTACCCGAGGGTGGTCCGGCCCTGCGCGCGCGACCGGTCGAGGAAGTCCACGAGCCGGTCGCGGTGCTCCTCGGTCTGCCGGGCGAACGTCTCGTACGGAGCCGGTGTCGCGAGCCCGGCAGCGCGTTCCGCAGCCCGGATCCGGTCGAGAGCCTCCGTGTTCGGCGCGTGCGGACCGCCGCGGTGCCCGAGCGTCACCCGGAGGCTGCCGCCGTACACGTCGGTGACCTCGGCGTCGATCACGACGAGGTCGCTCCTCTCAGCCATCCAGTCGAACTGGGCGAGCGCGTAGTACTCCAGGTGCTCGTGGCAGACGACGTCGTACGCGCCGGCGTCGAGCATGGAGGCAAGGTAGCTCTGCTCGGCCACCCAGAGGCCGTCTGGGGCGAGGACGTCGCGCACGTCGCGCATGAAGGCCACCGGGTCCGGCAGGTCGTAGTACATGGCCACGGAGGTCACGATCCGCGCCCGGCGCTCGCCGTACCGCTCCTGGAAGGCTTCGGCGGAGAACGGCCCGGCGACCAGGTCGGCGCCGTCGGGGTACAGGTGCCGGAACTTCTCCCCGACGAGGTCGAAGCCGACCAACGTGGGCGCGTCGGGCAGGTAGGAGCGCAGAAGCGTCGAGTCGTTGCTGCCGATGTCGACCACGAGGTCGGAGGGGCCGACGTCGACCTTGGCGCGCACGGACGCGACGAGCGAGCCGAGGTGGTTGATCATGAAGGGTCGGATGCCCGAGCGGTATCCGTAGCCGTCGTTGAACATCAGCCCGAAGTCTGCGGTGTGGCGGAGCTGGACGAGACCGCAGCCAGGCGGTGTGCACCGGACGAGGTCGAGCGGGACGGACGGCACGGCAGCGTCCGGGCGGTCCGGGAAGACGCTCGTGAGTGCCTGGTCGCCCAGGGACAGGATCGGTTCGAGGTCGGTGTGTCCGCAGATGCGGCAGGCCGAGATGCTCACGTCGACGACCCTACTCGACGCCCGCGCCGCCGGAGAAGCGCGGATTTCGTCCGTGGAGGTGCTCGCGCACGGGTCGGGGCGTCCTTCGGTTGCGTCGCGCGCCGGGCCTGTGGGCACAATGGCACATGCGCATCCTTGGGGGATTGTTCGGGATCATGATGGTGCTGTCAGCCGGTTCGACTGCTGCGGTCGAGGCGAGGCCCGCCGGGCCGGAGGAGTCCTGGGACGACCGGAAGGTCCATCGTCTGGTGACGCAGATGACGGTCGAGGAGAAGCTGTCCTTCGTCTACTGGAACTACAACCTGGACGACCCCTTGGAAAAGCTCTGGCTCCCTGGTGTCCCTCGGCTGGGGATCCCTCAGCTGAGCGGGACGGACGGCCCCGCCGGTGTGACGATCAGTCGTCCGGCCGTCGCCATGCCGGCGCCGGTGGCGCTCGCGTCGACCTTCGACGAGGACCTGGCGCGAAAGTACGGCGAGGTGCTCGGACGAGAGGGGCGTGCCGCGCGACAGGACGTGATCCTCGGTCCTATGGTCAACAACATCCGGGTGCCACAGGCCGGCCGGAACTTCGAGACGTTCAGCGAGGACCCGCTGCTCACGGGCCGCATCGCGGCCTCGCAGGTCCGCGGGGTGCAGAGCCAGGGGCTGATGACCTCGGTCAAGCACTACGCGGCCAACACGCAGGAGACCGACCGCTACACGACCGACGTCGACATCGACGAGCGGACCTTGAGGGAGATCGAGCTGCCCGGCTTCGAGGCGCCGATCCGCGCCGGGGCGTCCTCGGTCATGTGCGCCTACCCGAAGGTCAACGGCACCTTCGCCTGCAGCAACGAGACCCTGTTGACCTCGATCCTGCGTGAGCAGTGGGACTTCGAGGGCTGGGTCATGTCGGACTGGGGCGCGGCGCACGCCACCGAGGACATCGAGGCGGGCCTGGACCAGGAGATGGGGGTCGACGTCAACCCCGACGGCTCGCTCGCGCCCGGAAAGTTCTTCGGCGACGCGCTGGGCAGGGCGATCGAGGAGGGTCGCATCCCTGAGTCGCGGCTCGACACGTCGGTGACGCGCATCCTCACCCAGATGGAGCGGTTCGGGCTGCTCGACGCCGACCCGCCGGACGCGCAGCAGGACCTGGCCGTGATCGGGCCGACGGCGAAGGAACCCAAGGTCACCGGCCTCGGCAGCTCCTACGTCGAGCCCGACTACGCCAACGCCCCGGTCGACACCATCCGCGAGCGGGCCCAGGGCGCCGACGTCAGCTACGAGGTCGGGGAGGAGCTGCGGGGGACGCCGATCGGGCCCGACGCGCTCCAGCCCGCGTTCGAGGGCGGGCGCCTGACCCCCGATGCCGGCGGCGTGCTGTACGAGGGGACGCTCACCGTGCCCGAGACCGGCGTGTACCGGCTCGCGGTCCGGATGGACGGCGGCAACGGCGGCCTGGTGGTCGACGGCGCCGCGCCGATCGGTGTCGGCGACGTGTTCGGCCCCCTGACCAGCGTCCCGATCCGCCTGGAGGCCGGAGAGCATGATCTGCAGCTGACGGGGACCGCGCCGCCCGGAGGCGACCCGACCGTCGACGTCGACCTCACGTGGGTCACGCCCGACGCCGCGCAGCAGGCGCAGGACGCCGCCGTCGAGGCAGCGCGCGACGCCGACGTCGCGGTGGTCTTCGGCTACGACGACGGCGCCGAGACGGCCGACCGCACGTCGTTGGGCCTCCCCGGACGCCAGGACGAGCTCATCGCGGCGGTGGCGGCCGCGAACCCGAGGACGGTCGTGGTGCTCAACACCGGGTCGTCGATCACCATGCCGTGGCTCGACTCCACGCAGGCCGTGCTCGACATGTGGTACCCGGGACAGGCCGGTGCCGAGGCGACGACCGCGCTGCTCTTCGGCGACGCGGAGCCGGGGGGACGGCTGACCCAGACGTTCCCCCGCTCGGTCGAGGAGACGCCGGTCGGGGCCGACGCGCGCCGGTTCCCCGGCGTCGACGGCACCGTGCACTACGACGAGGGCATCTTCTCGGGCTACCGCTGGTACGACCAGCAGGACGTCGACCCGCTGTTCGCCTTCGGGCACGGTCTGTCGTACACGACGTTCCGGTACGGGCCGCTCACTGTGCGGCCGGCCCGCGACGGGGGCCTGGTCGCCCGCGTCAAGGTGGCCAACACCGGTGACCGCGCCGGCTCGGAGGTCGTCCAGGCCTACCTCGGGGCCAGCCCGAGGGTCGACCTCCCCCAGGCGGAGCGTCAGCTGGCGGGCTTCGAGAAGGTCCGGCTGGCCGCGGGGGAGTCGCGCTGGGTCACGGTGCGCATCGAGCCGCGCGCCCTGCAGCATTGGGACGTCGAGCGCGACGCCTGGGTGACGGGCACCGGCCGCCGGACCGTGGAGGTCGGGTCGTCCTCCAGGGACCTGCGCCGCAGCGCCGAGGTGATGGTGCGGGAGAAGCGCCGCTAGGCCTGGCCGCCGCGCGGGGGACGGGGGCGACCTCCGCGTCCGTCACCCGTGCGGCGCCCGCCCGCGTCGCGGCGCGGGCCGCCGCCCGCGCGACCGTCCGGCCGGGGGCCTCCGCCTGGGCGGCCGCGCCGCCCCCGCTGGTCGCCCGGTCCGCGCGCGGCGCCGCCACGGGACCCGTCGAGGAGCTGGAACAGCGTGATCCACTGGTCGGGGTGCACGAAGGCGACGATCTCGTCGTGGTGGACGTCGGCGCGCGCGAACGCGCTGTCGACCTTCGAGCGCGGCCACTCCCGGGTCAGCGACCGGTAGAGGCTGCCGCCCTTGCCGACGAAGCCGATCTCCACCATGTCCGCGAAGCGCGACCTCGCCGCCGCGTCGCGCAGGAGGGGCTGTGGGCGGCGGCGCAGCCGCATGATCGCGGAGTGCACGCGCGGCACCGGTGTGAACAGCGTGCGGTCGACCTTGGCGACGTACTGCCACTCGAAGGTCGGCCACGTGGTGACGGTGAGGGCCGTCCACCGTCCGTAGTCACCCGTCCGCTTGCGCGCGAACTCCTGCTGGGTCACGAGGGTCGCCGACGTCAGGGTCGGGGCGGTCAGGCACCAGTCGACGATGGCGGAGGTGATGCCGTAGGGGATCGCGCCGACGAACTGGAACGGCTCCTCGGGGTGAGGCGCGGTCAGGAAGTCGGCGTGGACGACCTCGATGCTCGTCTCCTGGGCCAGGTCGGTCGAGAGTCGTCGCGCGAGGCGCTGGTCCAGCTCGTAGGTGCGTACCCGCCCGGCGCGTCGGGCGAGCTCGCGGGTGAGCAGCCCTTCGCCGGGACCCGCCTCGACGACGAGCCCGTCGGGGTCGACGTCGGCGGCGTCGGCGATGCGCCGGATGGTCGCCGGGTCGCGCAGGAAGTTCTGGCCGAGGACCCGCCGGTCGCGGTCGCGCTGGCTGCGGCCGCCCACCGGCCGCTGCGGGCGACCGGAGGAGGGTCCGCGCCCTCGCGGACGGTCTTGCGGACCTGCCATGGGCTCCTGCTCCTCGTCGGTGCGCCGGCGGGACGGGCCCCGTCGGTACGTCTCAGGATACGGTGGGGACGCGCCGGTCCGACGCGTCGGGCGGTGCGCCTGACGCCGTCAACGCGAGGAGGAGTCGTGTCCCACGTGGTCCCGCCGATGTCCGACGAGAAGGCCCTGCTCGCCTGGCTGGCCGAGATGCGCGCGCACGAACCGGTCTGGCGCGACGAGTACGGCGTGTGGCACGTGTTCCGCCACGCGGACGTCCGCGAGGTCCTGAAGGACACCGCCACGTTCTCCTCCGACCCGAACCGGGTGATCGAGGGCTCCGAGCCGACCCCGGGGATGATCCACGAGATGGACCCGCCGGACCACCGCGCGCTGCGCAAGGTGGTCAGCAGCGCGTTCACCCCACGGATGGTCGAGAACCTGGAGCCGCGAGTCCGCGAGGTCGCACGCGATCTGCTCGACGCGGCCGGACCGCGTTTCGACCTCGTGCAGGAGATCGCCTTCACGCTGCCCGTCACCATCATCGGAGAGATGCTCGGCCTGCCGCGCGAGGACCAGGAGCAGTTCGGCTCCTGGTCGGCCTCCCTCATCGACATCCAGATGGACGACCCGACCGACCCGGCCCTGGCGGAGCGCATTGCGGCGATCCTGGATCCTCTGACGTCGTACCTGCAGCGCCTGTGCGCCGAGCGCCGCGCCGCGCCCGCCGACGACCTGGTGAGCAAGCTCGTCCTTGCAGAGGTGGACGGGCGCGGGCTCGACGACGTGGAGGCGGCGAACTTCTCGACCGCGCTCCTCCTCGCGGGCCACGTCACCACCACGGTCCTGCTCGGCAACATCGTCAACACGCTCGATGAGCATCCCTGGGCGTGGGATCTCGCCCGCGAGCACCCGGACCGGATCCCCGCCATCGTCGAGGAGGTCCTGCGCTTCCGTCCACCCTTCCCGCAGATGCAGCGCACGACGACTGCCCCGGCGCGGGTCGGCGGCGTGGACCTCCCGGCCGACGTCATGGTGAACGTGTGGGTGCTGTCGGCCAATCGCGACCCGGAGGCGCACGAGGACCCCGATCGCTTCGACCCCGACCGCGGGGTGCGCGGCGCGGCGCAGCTCTCCTTCGGCCACGGCATCCACTTCTGCCTCGGGGCACCGCTCGCGCGCCTCGAGAACGTCGTCGCGCTCGAGGAGATCGTCCGGTCCCGCGGCCGGCTCGTGGTCGACCGCGAGGACCCGTCGTTCGCGATGTTCGACCAGATCGTCCTCGGGGTGCGCACCATGCCGGTCCACGTCTAGGTCGTGGGTCTCGTCGGTGCACGTCCCGTGGGGGACGGACCGCTGCGTCGGCTCCTCGACGCCCGCCTGGTCGTCGGCGAGGCGTTCGCGCACGGGGACGAGGACGGCCTCACCCCGGCGGAGCGCCTTCTGGTCGTGGGGGCCGTGCCGGCGCGCCGACGTGAGTTCGCCGCGGGGCGCCGTCTGGCGCGCTCGGCGCTTGACGAGCTCGGCGTCCGCGCCGACTCGATCCTCTCGGGACCGCGGGGCGAGCCGATGTGGCCGGTGGGCGTCGTCGGAAGCATCACCCACTGCAGCGGCTACGTGGGCGTCGCGGTCGGCCGCCGCACGGAGGTGCGCGCCGTCGGGATCGACGCCGAGCCGGACGAGCCGCTGCCCGAGGGCATCCTGCACAGCATCGCCGACCCGACGGAGGTCTCGATGGTCGCGGACCTGACGGCGAGCGCTCCCGGACCTGCATGGGACAGGCTCGTGTTCTGCCTCAAGGAGGTGGTCTTCAAGGTGTGGTACCCGCTCGCCGGGAGCTGGCTCGACTTCGACGACGCGGCGGTGGTGGTCGACCGGGGCTCGGCGACCTTCCGGGCGACGTTGCTGCGCCCGGCTCCCGAGCTCGCCGCGCTCGGGCTGCCCTCGACGTTGCAAGGGTCGTGGGTGCGGCACCGGGGCATCCTGGTGGCCGCCGTACGCATCGACGACCTCGAGGGGAGCGCAGGATGATCGACCGCGGTGACGACGTGTGGTTCCGAAGGCTGAACGAGGGGCAGCGCGACGCGCCGCTGTTGTTGGTGCTCCCGCACGCCGGCGGGTCTGCCACCTACTACCGGCCGCTCGGTGCCCTGCTGCCAGAGCTCGAGGTGCTGGCGGTGCAGTACCCGGGCCGCCAGGACCGGCACCGGGAGGCGCAGCTGCCGTCGATCGAGGCGCTCGCCGAGGAGGTCTCGACGCGACTCGCCCCCCGTGCCGCGGCGCGGACGCTGGTGCTGTTCGGTCACAGCATGGGCGCGGTCGTGGCCTTCGAGGTTGCACGACGGCTTGAGGGTCGGGGCACGGCGGTCGCGCACCTCGTGGTGTCCGGCCGGGGTGCGCCGGGGTGGTCGGAGGCGGCGCCGGTCACGCTCGACGACGACGCGCTGCTGACCGAGCTCCTGCGCCTCTCGGGGACCGACGTCGCGGTGCTGGACGACCCGGAGATCCGCGCCCTGGTGCTGCCCGCGGTGCGGGCCGACTACCGCATCGTCCGCGCCTACCGCGGGTCGGCGGACGCCGTCGTCCAGGCCCCGCTCACCGTCATGCACGCCCGCGACGACCCGCTCGTGCCGGCAGACGCGGTTGCCGGATGGCGGCGGAACTCGCGCGGAGCGCTGACGGAGCTCACCTTCCGCGGCGGCCACTTCTACCTCGTGGACCAGGTCGCCGAGGTGGCGGAGGTGCTCAGGCGGGCCGCGACGGGCTAGGATCGACGTAGTTCTCACGGGCCAGGACGACCAGCACGATCCGACCAGTGGAGGAAGGGGGCGTCCACCGATGGAGCACGCGCCGACCTTCGTGGACACGGCTGCCGCGGGACGCGGAGCCGTGCTCGATCGAGAGCGCGCCGATCCGCGCGACGCCTTGCTCGGCTGGCTCGCCGAGCGTGCCGCGGCTCGCGCCCTGCGGGTCGAGCGGACCTCGTTCGCCGACCTTGAGCACTGGAGCCTCGACGGCACGCACGGAGCGATCCGGCACGATTCCGGCCGGTTCTTCTCGGTCGAGGGGTTGGCCGTCGCGACGAACCACGGGTGGCGGCGCGAGTGGTCGCAGCCGATCCTGCTGCAGCCGGAGGTCGGGTTCCTCGCCCTGCTCGTGCGGGAGGTCGACGGCGTCATGCACGCGCTCGTCCAGGCCAAGGTCGAGCCCGGCAACCTCGGGAAGGCGCAGCTGTCGCCGACGATCCAAGCGACGCGCAGCAACGTCCTCGGCGTGCACCGTGGCCACGCGGTGCGCTACATCGAGCACGTCAACGGCACGGCTCCGGGCCACGTGCTGCTCGACGTCCTGCAGTCCGAGCAGGGGTCGTGGTTCCTGCGCAAGCGCAACCGGAACCTCGTCGTGGAGGTGCAGGAGGACGTCGAGCCGCACCCGGACTTCCGCTGGACGCCCCTGTCGGTGCTGCGCTCGGCACTGCTCGTCGACAACGTTGTCAACATGGACCTGCGCAGCGTGATCTCCTGCCTACCGACCACCGGACGCCTCGGCCCCGTCGACGACGGCGGCCCCGTCGTCGACGAGCGCGTGCAGGCCCTGCGCCGCTCCCTCGCGGCCCGACCGGAGCCCGACCACGCGCTGCGCCGGTGGGTCACCGACATCCGGTCCCGGCGCGAGCTGGTGCAGCGGCTGCGCCCGCTCTCCGACACGGCGTCGTCCGGCTGGGTCCTCGGCGAGGACGCCATCGAGCACGTCGACGGCAAGTACTTCTCCGTCTTCGGCATCACGGTCACCGCCAGCGGACGCGAGGTCGGCTCGTGGTCGCAGCCCATCGTCGCCGCGGCGAGCCCGGGGCTCCTGGCCCTGCTCGTCACCCAGGTCGACGGTGTGCTCCGCGCCCTGGTGCAGATGCGCACCCAGGCGGGCGGCTTCGAGGTCGCCGAGCTCGCACCGACCGTGCACTGCCAGCCCGCGAACTACGCCGACCTGCCCGAGTCGGCCGCGCCCCCGTACCTCGACGTCGTCGCGACGGCCGACGAGGGATCGGTGCTGTACGACTCGTGGCAGTCCGAGGAGGGCGGACGCTTCCACCACCTCCAGAACCGGTACGTCGTCGTCGAGGTGCCGCCGTCCTTCGACACGTCGCAGACCCCGGAGCACCGGTGGGTGACCCTGGGCGAGATCGGCGACCTGCTCACGCACGAGAACTACGTCACCATCGAGCTGCGCACGCTCATGGCCTGCGCGCTCGCCCTCGCACAAGGGGAGCACCCGTGAAGCGCACCATCGACGACCTCGCCGTCTTCGGGGGGCCCGCAGCTTTCCTCAACACCGTCACCGTCGGTCGCCCTTCGATGGGGGACCGTGAGCGCTTCGAGTCGCGCATGGCCTGGGTGCTGAACAACGAGTGGCTCACGAACAGCGGCCCGTTGGTCAGCGAGTTCGAGACCGCCGTCGCCGAGATCGCCGGGGTCAGGCACTGCGTGGCCACGAGCAACGCCACAGTGGGCCTGCAGCTCGCGATGCACGCGGCGGGGGTCCGCGGCGAGGTCATCATGCCGGCCATGACGTTCGCGGCGACGCCGCACGCCGCTAGCTGGATCGGTCTGGAGCCGGTCTTCTGTGACGTCGACCCGGTCACGGGGCTGATCGACCCCGACGACGTGAAGCGGCGCATCACCGAGCGCACCGGGGCCGTCGTCGGCGTCCACCTGTGGGGCCAGGTCGCGCCGGTCGAGGAGCTCGACCGACTCGCGCACGACCACGGCCTGGTCATGCTCTACGACGCCGCCCACGCCCTGGGGTGCACGCGCGACGACCGGCCAGCGGGCAGCTTCGGCGACGCCGAGGTCTTCAGCTTCCACGCGACCAAGGTGGTCACGTCCTTCGAGGGCGGGGCCCTGGTCACCGACGACGCCACGCTCGCCGCGCGGGCCCGGAGCATGCACAACTTCGGCCTCGGCCAGGGCGGACGGGTGGAGCACGTCGGCACCAACGCGAAGATGAGCGAGGCGTCGGCCGCCATGGGCCTCACCTCGCTCGACGCGTTCGCTGAGGTCTGCGAGCACAACCGCCGCAACCACGAGCTGTACGCCGAGGAGCTGCGCGGCGTGAAGGGCCTGCGGCTGCACGAGCTCGACCTTGAGGAGCGCAGCAACTACCAGTACGTGATCGTCTCGGTGGATCCCGCGCACACCGGGATCGACCGAGACGAGATTATCAGGGTGCTCGCTGCCGAGCAGGTGGTCGCGAAGCCGTACTTCTCGCCGCCGTGCCACCTCATGGAGCCCTACCGGACCGAGACCCCCCAGCGCATCGAGAGCGCGGAGTGGCTGGCGGCGCAGGTCGTCGCCCTGCCCACCGGGCCGGGCGTCTCGGCCGAGGACATCCGCAGGATCTGCGACGTGCTGCGGCTGGTCGTCGCCGACGGGGAGCACGTCGCGCGCCGCCTGACCGCAGCGAGGAACGCACCGAGCTAGGGCCCCGGACAGGGGCACGTCCACACCTATGGAGACATCGATGAAGGTTCTAGACGTGGCACGACCCGGCGTCGACCACCACACGGCACGCGACCTCGTCGCCGAGCGACTCCGCTCGATGGGCGAGGACGGGGTCGAGGCGAAGGCGGCACACCTGGCCGCCCTCGTCTCCCACTACGGGGCGCACCCGTTCACCCCGCTGGAGCAGATGCGCCAGAGGCTCGGCCTGGACCGCGACGAGTTCGCGGCCGTGCTGGAGGTGTTCGACCGCGTGCCCGAGCTGGCGCTGGCCGTGGAGCACGGCCCGGCGGGCAAGTACTGGAGCAACACGATCAAGCCGCTCAACGAGGCCGGTGCGCTCGACGCCGCCGTCGAGCGACGCTTCGCCTTCCCCGTGAGCGTCGGCCTGTACCCGGGCCCGACGTGCATGTTCCGGTGCCACTTCTGCGTGCGTGTGACCGGGGCGCGGTACGCGGCGGACTCCCTCACCCCCGGCAACGAGGTCCTGGCCTCGGTGATCGACGAGGTGCCGAACGACGGTCGCACGACCATGTACATGTCCGGTGGGCTCGAGCCGCTGACCAACCCGGGTCTGGGCGAGCTGATCACCCGCGCCGCGAACCGCGGGCTCGACCTGACGATGTACACGAACTCCTTCGCGCTCACCGACGCGACCCTGTCGCGGCAGCCGGGGGTCTGGGACCTCGGGGCCCTGCGCACCTCGCTCTACGGCCTGAACGACGAGGAGTACGAGGAGACCACCACGAAGAAGGGTGCGTTCAGCCGCGTCAAGGCCAACCTGCAGCGGTTCATGCACCAGCGACAAGAGCGGGGCAGCGACCTGCGGCTCGGCTTCAACCACATCATCCTCCCCGGCCGCACGGGGCGGCTGATCGACCTCGTCGACTTCATCGCCGAGCTGAACGAGTCCAGCCCCGACCGTCCGCTCGACTTCGTCACCGTGCGCGAGGACTACAGCGGTCGCGACGACGGCCGGCTCGACGAGCAGGAGCGAGACGAGCTCCTCCACGGTCTCGACGCGTTCGTGGAGTACGCCGAGCGGCATACCCCGGGGATGACGATCGACCTCGGCTATGCGCTGGAGAGCCTGCGTCGCGGGGTCGACGCGGAGCTGCTCCGGATCCGGCCGGACACCATGAGGCCCACCGCGCACCCGCAGGTCGCCGTCCAGGTCGACCTGCTGGGCGACGTGTACCTGTACCGGGAGGCTGGCTTCCCCGACCTCGACGGAGCCCACCGCTACATCGCCGGGCGGGTCACCTCCGATCACAGCCTGCACGACGTGCTGCGCGAGTTCGTCGAGTCGGGGCGCGAGGTGGAGCCGGCTCCCGGCGACGAATACTTCCTCGACGGCTTCGACCAGTCGGTCACGGCGCGGTTGAACCAGCTCGACCAGGATGTCGCCGATGGGTGGGGACGCTTCCGCGGGCTCGTCAGGGCGAGTTGACGGTGCAGGCACGTCAGCTGCGCGTCGCTGGAGGGTGGGAGTTCACGCCGACGGTGCACCACGACGCACGCGGAGTCTTCGCGTCCCCCTTGCAGGAGGAGGCGTTCGTGGCGGCCGTCGGGCACCCCTTCCCCGTGGCGCAGACGAACCACATCGTCTCCGACCGCGGGGTCCTGCGCGGTGTGCACTTCACCGCGTCGCCCGGTCAGTCGAAGTACGTCCACTGCGCCGCCGGTCGGGCGCTCGACGTCATGATCGACGTGCGCACGGACTCGCCGACGTTCGGCACCTGGGAGGCTGTGGAGCTCGACCCACGGCGATGCAACGCGCTGTACTTCCCGATCGGGACCGCGCACGCCTTCATGGCGCTCGAGCCCGGCACGATCATGTCCTACCTCGTGAGCACGCCGTACGATGCGGAGCTCGAGCTGGCGATCGACCCGTTCGACCCCGAGCTGGCCCTCCCGTGGCCGGCTGACGTGCCGGCCCTGCTGTCCGGTCGTGACGAGGTGGCGATGTCCTTCGCGCAGGCCCGCGCCGGAGGGCTGCTGCCACGGTCGGGTCCGAGGATGGTGGCAGAGGGCGTCGAGCCCTAGGGTCGCGCCGCGAGCACGGCGACCAGGTCGGCCACCCGTTCGGCAGCCGGGAGCGCGAGATGCGGGCCGATGGGCAGGCTCAGCACTTCCCGGGCCAGACGTTCGGCGTGCGGGAGGGAACCGGCTCGGTGTCCGTGGTCCGCGTAGGCCGCGCTCAGGTGCACCGGGGTCGGGTAGTGGACGAGGGTCTCGACTCCGTGACGGGTGAGCTCTCGCTGCAGCGTCTCCCGGTCGTGGCAGCGGACGACGAAGAGGTGCCAGGCAGACCGGCCCTGGTCGTGCGGGGGGAGGCGGACACCAGATGCCTCCTCGAGCCGGTCGAGGTAGAGCGCGGCGATGGTCGCGCGGCGAGCGTTCCATGCGTCCAGCAGCGGCAGCTTCGCGCGCAGGACGGCCGCCTGGATCTCGTCCAGGCGACTGTTCGTGCCTCGGACCTCGTGCACGTACTTGGCCACGGACCCGTAGTTGCGCAGGAGGCGGACCCGTCGAGCCAGGTCGTCGTCGTCGGTGACGACGGCCCCGCCGTCACCGAGAGCGCCCAGGTTCTTGCCCGGATAGAAGCTGAAGGCAGCCGCGGTGGACCCGGATCCGACGACGGCGCCGTCCCGTCCGCGGGCACCCGTGCTCTGAGCCGCGTCCTCGACGAGAGCGAGACCGTGACGGTCGGCGACCCGGCGGATCGCGGCGAGATCGGCGACCTCGCCGTACAGGTGCACGACGAGGATGGCGGCCGTCCGCGGCGTGACGGCGGCCTCGACCGCCTCGACGTCGACGAGGTAGCCGTCGGGTGACGGCTCCACGGGTACGGGGCGGGCTCCGCAGCGGGAGACGGCGAGCCAGGTGGCGATGAAGGTGTGGGCGGGGACGATGACCTCGTCACCAGGACCGACGCCCAGTGCGGTCAGACTGAGCTCCAGCGCGTCGCAACCGCTGCCGACCGTGACGCAGTGCGCGGCAGAGCATGCCGCGGCGAACTCCGCCTCGAACGCCTCGGTCTGGGCGCCGAGCAGGTAGCGCCCGGACGCGAGGACCCCGCTCACCGCGGCGTCGATCTGGGGACGAAGCTCCACGTAGGCCGCGTCGAGGTCGAGGAACGGGACGTCGATGGTCATCGGCCTGCTCAGACGCGGTAGGGATCGTGGGCGTCGTCGCCCTCGTCGAGCAGGGCGCGCAGGTAGGGTCCGTAGGTGCTCGAGGAGTGCCGCTCGGCACGCTCGAGCAGCTCAGCGTCGGAGAGGAAGCCGACGCGCCAGGCCACCTCCTCGGGAGAGCCGACGAGGGTCCCTTGACGCGCCTCGATGGTGCGCACGAAGTTCGAGGCATCGTTGAGCGAGTCGAAGGTGCCGGTGTCGAACCATGCGGTGCCGCGGGGGAGGACCTCCACGTGCAAGCGGCCCTCCTGGAGGTAGAGGCGGTTCAGGTCAGTGATCTCGAGCTCACCTCGGGCGGAGGGCACGAGAGTCTTGGCGTGCTCGACCACGTCGTCGGGGTAGAAGTACAGACCCGGCACCGCATAGGGCGAGCGGGGCCGCTGCGGCTTCTCCTCCAGGGAGATCGCCCGGCCGTCCTCTCCGATCTCGACGACCCCGTACGCCTGCGGGTTGGAGGTGCGGTAGCCGAAGATCGCCGCCACCTCGGTCTGGGTGTGTCGGCGCAGCTGGTAGCCCATGCCCGTCCCGTGGAAGATGTTGTCGCCCAGGACTAGCGCCGCCGGCTCCTGGCCGAGGTGCGACTCGCCGATGAGGAAGGCTTGGGCGAGGCCGTCGGGTGTCGGCTGCACCGCGTAGCTCAGGTTGACCCCGAAGGCGCTGCCGTCGCCCAGGAGACGCACGAACAGCTCTGCCTCGTGCGGACTCGTGATGATGAGGATGTCGCGGATGCCCGCGAGCATCAGGGTGGACAACGGGTAGTAGACCATCGGCTTGTCGTAGACCGGCACGAGCTGCTTGCTGATGCCGCGTGTGATGGGATGCAGTCGAGACCCTGTGCCCCCGGCCAGGATGATTCCGCGCATGTCTCGACCCTAGCGGTCCTTCTTCGCCCGCGGGGCGGTGGAGAAGGGCGCGGTCCCTGGAGCGCGACCAGGCGGGTGTCCGACCTGAGCTGGTCGCGGGGTCCTCGATGCACTCGGCGTGAGACCGAGCGCGCCGGTGGCAGAGGAGTCCGGCGGTCGCACGGACGGAACGCGCATCCAGCCCCGTCCATCAGCCCGCGAGGCCGTCCGGTCCCCGCGGGTCGACAGCGTCCCGCAGCGTGGCGAGACACGTCCGTCGGCGGATGCCGGGTTCATCGCCCGCGCCTCGTCGTCGGGCCGGGCGCCGGCGCACGATCGGAGGTGGCGTTCGACGACACGGTCGGTCTGGGCGTCTGGGCGTCTGGGCGGGCCTGCTCGTGCTCGTGTCGCTGCTCGGTAGCACCCCGGGGACACCCGATCTCGCTCGTGCTCAGCTGCGTGGCCGCGGTCCCCGAGGTGGTCGGGTGCTGCTCGATGGCGCTCCTCGTCGCGAGGCCGACCAGCGCCACACCGCCGCTGGTCGCGGCGTATCTGCTGGTGGGCCTCGAGGACGACGACGACGGCGGCTCCGGGGTGGCGCGACGCTGGCCCGACGCCGGTCTCGACTGCGGGACGTTCGTCCGTCGCGTCGAGGACGGGGGCGGGTCCCAGGGCAGGCACGCGGACGGGTTCTCCGGCTGCGCGCGCGAGTCGCAGTCGGCGTGGAGCGTCCGGCGGCCCCGTCTGCTGGCCGACGGCACCCTCGACGTCGCGATGTGGCCGGGCCTGGTCGACGTCGACTGGCTGTTCTGAGCCGACGCCAGGGCGCGTCGTCGCTCAGCCCTCGCGGATCGTCATGCGGGTGAGCCGGTCGCCCGCCACCTCGAACGCGAAACGGGAGCGACCGTTGGCGTGCGTCGAGCGCCAGTCGCCCACGACCGTGACGTGGCTGTCGTCCTGGATGCTGACCTCCTCGACGGTCAGGATGCCCTGGGAGCCGATGAACTCCCGAGCGCTCCAGGCCTTGATCTCGTCGCGACCGGTGAAGGTGCGACCCCAGTCGTCGACGACGGCGCCGGCGGCTAAGGCGTCGAGGAAGCCCTCGTCGTCGTGGCGGTTGACGGTCTCCACGAAGGAGGCCACGGGCTGGGGCAGGTGCGGTGCAGTCATGGGGGGTCTCCTCAGGGTCAGCGGGTCGTGTATCCGCCGTTGGCGAAGATGGTCTGGCCGGTGATCCACCAGCCCTCGGTCGCGAGGAAGCGGACGATCGGGGAGATGTCCTCGATCTGCGTCAGCTGGCCGCCCATCGCCTGCGACCGGTGGAACTCGACGCGCTCGGGCGTCTCCTGGCCGTAGAAGAACGGGGTGTCCATCGGGCCCGGCGCGATGGCGGTGACGGAGATCCCTCGCTCGGCGAACTCCTTCGCCGCGGCGCGCGTGAAGTGCTCGACCGGCGACTTGCCGCCGGCGTACGTCGAGTAGCCGTCGGTGAAGGCGCCGAGGAGCGACGTGACGATCGTGATGACCTTGCCGCCGTCGGCGACGTGCCGTCCGGCCTCCTTGATGAAGAAGTACGCCGCCTTGCTGTTGATGTCGAACATCGCGTCGTACTCGGCCTCGGTCGTGTCCGCGATGGGCTTGCGCAGCACCTTGCCGACGGTGTTCACCGCGACGTCGACGCGCCCGAGCGCCGACTCGGCGTCGGCGAACAGCCTCGCGACGTTGTCGGGGACGGTGAGGTCTCCGGTGAGGATCACGCCCTTGCCGCCCGCGGCCTCGACCGCGGCGAGCGTCTCCTCGGCGTCGGCGCGCGTGGACGCGGAGTTGTAGTGCAGGGCGACGTTCGCGCCCGCCTCCGCGGCCTGACGGCTGATGAGTCCTCCGAGGTTCTTGGCACCTCCGGCGACGAGGACGGTCTTGCCCTCCAGCGTGTGCGTGGACATGGTCACTCCTTCTATGTCGAGTGAATAGGAACATGTATCAGCGATACACGAGTACTGTAGCGACATGACAGAAGAAGTGCGAGCCGATACACGGACTCGTCTTCTCGACGCGGCCGCCGAGATGATCGCGAGCGCACCCGGCGAGGAGGTCTCGCTCAGGGCGGTGTGCGCTGCGGCCGGCGTGCAGATGCCGACGCTCTACCACTTCTTCGGCAACAAGCAGGGCCTGACCGACGCCGTCGTCGAGCGTGGGTTCGACCTCTACCTCGCCGAGAAGTCGGCCGGCGAGAGCACGGGAGACCCGATCCAGGACATCCGCGACGGGTGGGACGCCCACGTCGCGTTCGGCCTGAGGAACCCCGGGTTCTACACGCTCATGTACGGGAAGGTCCGCCCCGGCTACTCGCCGTCGGCGCAGGCCCGGCCGAGCGAGCTGCTGCGCGAGCTGACGAGGAAGGCGCACGAGCAGGGACGACTCTGCACGACCCCGGAGCAGGCGGCAGCGCACGTGCTCGTCACGAACATCGGCGTCACCCTCCGCCAGATCGTCCTCGCGACCGAGGACCGAGATCTCTCGATAGCCGTGCGCGAGGGAGTGATCGCCGCCATCACCGGCTCCGCGAGCTCGTCGCCGTCCCTCCAGGCCGACGTGCGTCGCGTCCTCGAGCACGCCGTGACGCAGCGTGACCTCCTCGGAGGGGAGGAGACGGCGCTGCTCACGAAGTGGCTGAGCCGTCTCCTCGCTGTGGGGTCGGACGGCTGACTCCTGCATCGCCGACGGTGCGCCCACCCCATCGCCGGCGGACGACGCCGCGCCTGGTCCCTCGCCCCGGCTAGCGTGCCGGGATGAAGCCGGATGCGTGGGCGCGTCTCGTGCGGGCGGGTGTGCTCCCTGCCGTCGTGACCACCGTCCTGATCGCCCTCGCGCTCGGTGTCGAGAACCTCGGGGTGGCCGCGACGATCGGGGTGCTGACCGGCCTGGTCGGGTGGGCGGTGGCCTCGTCGCAGCGCGCGGAGTCGCTCGGACGGCCGATGCCGGTGCTGGCGCTGGTGCTCGCTGCGGCGGTGGGCCCGGCGGTCTGCTTCGTCGTGAGCATCTGGGTCGGCCTGGGGAGGTCCGAGGCGGCAGGCGACTGGATCGTCCGTGGGGTGCAGGTCGGAGCGTGCTGCCTGCTCGTCGCGGCGGTCCTCGGTTTGCTCGGGCCGCGCACGCGCGAGGTGAGCGTGGGTCTGTGCCTCGTCGGGGCCGTCGTGCCGGCGCTGGTCGCCGTCCCGACGGGGATCGTCGCCCTGCGTACCGACGAGCGGGTCGAGGCTGCCGTGGACGACTTCCCAGTACGCGGCCCGAGCCGCCCGGCGGACGCCGATGAAGGAGCTGACGTCGCCGAGAGCGAGCTGATCGAGGTGGTCCGCGCGTGGCCAGATGCTGATCTGGCCTGCGCCGACCTCGCGCGGAGGTTCGAGGGCTGGACGGGGCGCGCCGTGGCGCCTGATCCTGGCGACCGCACGTGCACGCTCGAGCACTCCTCGGCATGGCTCGGTCGTCGCGCCGCGCTCCGCCCCGACGGGACCTTGGTCGTCGCCGCCTGGTCGCCGACGACGTCGTGGGTCGCGCAGGTAGCCACGGACCGGTAGCTCCATCAGGGCTCAACGGGCGAGGTGCAGTGCACCGACCCGGCGCTACCGTGCCTCATGGCATCGGCCGAGTGGTGGAGGTTCGTCGGGAGCTTCGTGGCGCCCGCGGTCGGCATCCCCGTGGTCGCGACGCTGGGCTCCGGCATCGAGGTGCTGGAGTCGGCGCTGTGGTCCGGCATCGCCGTCGGGCTGCTGGCCTGGAGTCTCGTCGAGGTGCTGGTGGCGCTGTTCGGCCCTGCCCCGCAGGCGGGTCGGCGAAGGGTGCCCCGCGCGGCCCTCGCCGTCCTGGCCACGCCAGTACCGGTGGTGTGCGGGGCCGCGGGCTTCTGGATCGCGCTCGGGACGTCGGACGCCGCGGGGACGGTCATGTGGTGGGCTGGCTGGATCGGTCTCGCGTGTGCGGCGCTGGCCGTGGTCACGGCGTTGCTCCTCCCGCGCCGGCGTGGACTCGCCACCGCGCTCTGCGCTGCCGCCGTGCTCGTGCCGGTCGTCGTCGGCGGAGCGATGGCGTTCTACGCCGCCCGGGTGGACGCGCGCCTCGCATCGGCAGCTGCCGACTTCCCGTCCGAGGGCGAGAGCCGACCGGCGCAGCCCGACGAGCCTGCCGCGGACTCGTCACCCGACGAGCCGCCCGAGGCGCTGCGGGTGTGGGACGACTCCGAGGTCACCTGCTCCGAGCTCTCTGACCGGTTCGAGCGATGGTCGGGTCGGCCGGCTCTCGAGAGCCCAGTGCTCGAGGGAGAGTCGTGCGCCGTCGAGGCCGAGACGTCGTGGACGGGCTGGCGAGCCGCCGTCCGCGCCGACGGCCGGTTCGTGGTGGTGGTCTGGTCGCCGACGGCGGACCTCTTCGTCTTCTAGTCGTTGTCGTCACGGGGGCCGCCGGTGGATCGCCGTGCTTCTTCTCGTACAGGTAGCGGTGGGCGACGGGACCGATGGTGATGTCGCTCGTCGGGTCGGAGATCCACTTCGGGCTGCCGAGCTGGTCGTAGGTGGTGGAGATCGTCTCGCGGTTGCGGCCGATCTCCGCGATGAGTGCGACGGCGAACAGCCTTTGGTACCGCGGGCAGGCGCGTGACGGGTCGACGGGCTCCTACCAGCTGGGCACGCGCACGTACGACCCGTCGGATGCGGCGTTCACGACGCCGGACACGTATCGGGTGGCTGCGCCTCCGACGGACCTGTCGGTGACGACTGATCCGTTGACGGCGAACACGTACACGTACGTGAACGGCAACCCCGTCAACATGATGGATCCCGATGGTCACCGGGTGACGTGCACGGAGGGGCCGAGTCCGTGCAGCGTGACGGAGAACGGGAAGACTCGTGAGACGGGCAAGACGGTTCGTCCGGATGGGTCGATCTACACGGCGGCTGAGCTGCAGCGTCGGGGTGAGGCGGAGCTGGCGGCGTCGATGTCGCGTCGCGAGGCGTTGGCGAAGAAGGCTGCTGCGGAGTTCGACTGGAAGGGCGCGTTGGTCGATCTGGGGGTCGAGGCCTCGGGTCTGGGTGACATCAAGCGGTGCGTGATGGACCGCGACGTCGGCGCGTGTGCGTGGGCGGTCGCGGGGACGGCTGGGGCGGCGATCTTCAAGGCCGGCAAGACGATCAAGAAGGTCAAGAACTTGATCGACAACGTCCGTTCGTTCAACGCCGCGAAGCGGGCTGCGTCGGCGGCGTTGAGCAAGCTCGATGGGCAGATCTCGAAGCAGGCGGCGGAGCTGAAGTCGCTGGCGGCGAAGGTGAAGCGTTCACCGAGCAGTAGTGCTGGTGGTGCTCGCAAGGCGAGTGCGAAGACGGAGGCTCCGAGGCGCGGGGGTGGGGGCAGCAGCAAGAAGTCTGCACCTAGTGACCGAGGTTCAGGCCGAGGGCTGAACAAGTACGGTGGATCTCTAGACGAGACAAGCAGCAACGCAGCGGGCGGCCGGATCTTTACCTCGACGGGGGCCATCGATCAGGATGATCTGACTCCAATTGTCCAGTCTGCCGTCATGCGGGATGATGAGGTTCACATCCTGAGCGGTGTTCATGGGTTTGCTGACGGCACCACAGAGGGACATCGTGCGTTCTTCGATGAGGATGTCGTGGCGTTCGGCGACCTCCCTGGAGTCAGCGTCTACGACATCGACTCGATGTCGCCGGCTGAGGTAGGTGCGGTCATGGAGAAGCCGGGCACGATTATTGGGGGGTTCTGCGAAAGTCGAGCCTGTCTCAAGCGGTGATGAAACGGCAGGAGTGATGGTCTTGAGTTCTAGTCCTCTGAAGGAATACGTAGGATTCATCTGGATTGGCGACGAGCCTGGAAAAAGGCTAAGCGTGTGGGCGACGTCGCCCCGAGAGGCGCGGGCGATGGTCATCGAAGAGTTCGGCGAGGGACACGTCATCTCGCTACGAAACATTCGGGAGGCACGAACAACGCGCTAGCAAGATCCGGTGTCGCGGAATCGGTCAATCGGGCTGAGAGGTGTGGAGACGGGATATCGCCATGCTCTAGGCAGGGCCCATAGCAACCGGACTGGTTGTTCGGCGGACTGGATGGGGCTTGAGGTGAAACCCGTCGCCCGGTATCACGACAGGCTGGTCCGGCAAAGTCTCGCGAATTAATTGCAGGGCGTTCTTGGAGGTTTGGGGTGAGTGCTTCGACAGTCGCGACTATGGGTGCGCTCTCATACGAATTCCCCGACCTCCTGCCCCTACTTCAAGAACACCTGGAGGACAACGAAGGTGAGATGCTCCCGCATCTCTACCTCGCTGACGTGATGCGATGGCTTGCGAAGCGGGCGACTGCCCGAGAAGACCTCTGCCGCGCAATTCTTCGATGGCTCGAGGACGCGTACGCGACCGGAAATGAGGAGATTCGCGGATTGTTGACAGTCAGCGGAGTCGAACTTATCCCCGACCCTGGCGAACCGGGATCGGAGTTGCGGACACTTCTAGGGCCCCGGCTTCGTTCGATCGACCCCTGGCCCACGTAACCGTGGGATCGCAACGTTGCTTTTCGAGCACGGCTTGATGACGATTGAGACAGCTGCACTCGTTGATGACAACTTGATCTGACGGTGAGCCCGGCAGCGATGACGCAGCAAACTCCTAGACCAGCCGTGGTAACAACAACTCGAGAACGGGAAGAAGTGAGCTCAGAGCCGACCCGGAGAAGCGCATTCTGCAGGCAGGAGAGGGAGAAGCCGTCAATGCTGTCGCATGAGGCTAGGCGGTTTCGGGCAACGAATTGATTGTGGTAGATCCGTCAGCCGGCCGCGTGAGTTTCCGCTCTACGTCTTCAGCTGGAACGCCCAAAGACTTCGGCTATCGAGCAAGTTAAGTGCGCAGCCCGCGTGGAGAGACGGACGATATCGAAGGAGAGATCGGTGGAAGAGTTCAAGTCGCGTTTCGACGTTGCGGCCCTCGCAGAATCGATGGCTGACACGATACGGGCGGACGCGGAGGCTTGGGAAAATAACACCCTCGGGTCTTTCCTCTCAGGGCTATCTGGGTGGTTGGAAGACATGCACGGGTACTACGAGGCGCGCGGAGAGGAGACCCCGGCGCAACCGACGTTGCAAACGCTCGCTGATCTACTGCGAGCTGCCAAGGTGTACGAGTGAGCTCGTCTCCATTCCACCGCTACTACGGACGACGTAGGCCGATGCGAGGACGCTCCCGGCAACGTTGTTCGATGCAGATGGTGCGCTTCCTGATTGGCGGATCTCTCGGCGGGCTGCGGAGTTGAAGCCTCAGGCGGTGGCGGTGAACTTCAAAGGCTCGACCGCTGAGGATGTAAAGCGCGGCATTGAACTTCAAGGTCGGCCTAGGGGAGGTCTGTGGCGAGTGCTGCGACAGCGCCGATGGGTGCGCTCCCTGCAGCTGTCTCGCCGTCGGCGCTCCATGGCGAGTTCAGTACGAGAAATCCGATGGTCGGGACGCTGTTGAGTCTGGGGCGCCAGGCATCGACTGTGTGCCCCAACCTCGAAGATGCGAGGCGAGAATGACTATTGCGAATCACCTGGAACGGTTGAGCGAGACGATCCGAGAAGAGTCGTCGAAGCCCGAATCGTTGCGAGAGTCCGGGGCATCCGACGACGCTATCCGTCGGGCTGAGAATCTAGCGCTCGAGATGCGTAGGGGCATTCGATGCGGGGGACCTCAGTGCAGCCGACGCATTTGCTCAACGGCTAGCACGGAAGGCGATTGACGAGTGGTCCCCCCACTCGCGGCTGACCGAGGAGGTTCTTGCCTGCTCGACGGCACTGAGGTCTGTGAAGAAGTCGATCTAAACCTGAGACTGTCCCGCACGGCAAGACCGACGGATGACTCCTCATCAAAGGAACCAACAGACCCAGTGTTGTCCCGACAAGATCCAGGATGGACAGTATGAGGTTTCCCGCTCCAGATGACATGGCGGGGGCGCCAGCGTGGGACAACTATGTGGTGGCGCAAGTCGTCCAGGCCTCGCTCGGATTGTTGCCCTGCAACCTGACCCGGCTGGGGGTCGAGATCGACGGTTTGAAGGTTCGCCTCCACTCTTACTTCTCCGAAGTGACGGCCGTCGACGAGGAATGCGTGGAAGACATTGCGGACGAGCTGAGTGGTCTGCTCGGTCCGCAGGCAGATGTCAGCGTCCAGTGGAACGCCGAGGAAGGGCGGCCAATCGATCCGAGCGGCAGTCTTCGTTGGACGTTCCTGCGTTGGGATGGGGGGACTGTCTACGGGTAATTCCTTATCGCCGCGACGAAGCAGGAGAGCGGGTCGGCCGAGGGCGTCGTCAGACCTCGTCCAGGCTCCGTGGCATGGGGCGCTGGCGCTATCGGTGGGGAGGTATCAGAGGTGACTCGATCGGTGGGCTGGTGCGAGAAGGGCAGGTGCGTCGTGGTGCAAGCCCTCCTTCGGACGGCCTTCTTCCTCGCCCTCGCGTGGCTCATCTTGTTCATGCGAGCAGGGGAGCCGGAGAGCAACCGCCGATTTCTCGTGGGTCTCGCGTGTGTTCCCTTAGCTCTCTGTGTGCTGATGCTGTTCTCCTCGGTCCGCGACTACCAGTGGATCCGCAGGGGTAGACCGGACTGAGGTCGACGGGGCTGGGGGAGATGGCGGGAACCGTCGCTCGTTCCGTCCCGCAAGGGGGAGGTGCCCCCAGCCGTCCCACGTCCCGGCAACCCTGCACGTCTGCGGAGATGGCGGGAGCCGTCGCGGCTCGTACCTCGCCGCTCCTCCCAAATCCCGACGCCTTCGTTAAACGATCGAGGACCCCCAGAAAAGAGCGCTGGGAGTCCTCGATCATTCGGCGGAGATGGCGGGAGTCGTCGCTCGTTCCTCGCTCCTCCCAAATCCCGTCAACCTTCATCGAATGCCGAAGGCCCCCAGCAAAGAGCGCTGGGGGCCTTCGGCATTCGGCGGAGATGGCGGGATTTGAACCCGCGAGAGGTTTAACCCTCAACCCGCTTAGCAGGCGGGCGCACTAGGCCACTATGCGACATCTCCACGTCGCCGCCGGGCGGCAACCGGTACAGGATAGCGAGGCCCCGCCGCGCAGGACGAATCGGGCCGACCCTCAGGCTCTCGCCGGCACACGACGACGCAGGACGAGCGTCGCCGCGACTGCGCCCAGCAGAGCCCCCGACGTGTTCGCGACGACGTCCGACACCGTCGCGAACCGCTCCGGACGCAGCAGCGCCTGGCCCACCTCGATGCACGACGACAGCACGAAACCCGCCGCCGTCACCTGCCACCACGACAGCCGCGTCAACGCCACCGCCAGCCAGCCGAGCGGCACGAACAGCACGACGTTCGCCGCCGTCTGCACCACGTCGTAACCCGTCGGGCGCGGCATCCCGAACGACGACTCCAGCCAGCGCACCGGCCAGGAGTTCAGCACGTCGACGCCCTGGTCGACCGGGGTCGGCCAGAACGCGATCGCCGCCAACGCCGCCAGGTACGCGAGCGCCAGCACGACGTGGGTGGGGGAGCGGCGCATCCCCCGAGCCTAGGGCGCGCCCCCACATGGCCACCGCCGTTCGTGACCCAACACACCGCACCTCTGCCACCATGAGCGACATGCGCGTCGAGCACCTCAGGGCAGCCGTCATGAACCCCCTCACCCTCCCCGGGCTCCCCGCACACGTCTTCCTGCTGCACACCGACGACGGACTTGTCCTCGTCGACACCGGCTTCGGCACCGCCGACGTCACCGACCCCGCGCGCCGGTTCGGGCCCATCCGCCACCTGCTGCGACCCGATGGCGACCCCGACCGCACCGTCCTGCACCAGCTGCGCGCCCGCGGGCTCGATGCGTCCGACGTCGCCCACGTCGTGCTCACCCACCTCGACCTCGACCACGCGGGCGGACTCTCCGACTTCCCCGACGCCGCCGTGCACACCACCGCCGACGAGCACGCCGCCGCCGTCACCGACCCCGACCTGCTCGACCGCACCCGCTACCGGCCGCAGCAGCTCGAGCACGGCCCCCGCTTCGTGCTGCACGCAGGCCGCGGCGACGAGTGGCGCTACGGGCTCACCGGGCACGAGGTGCTGCCCGGCGTCGTGCTCGTGCCCATGCCCGGCCACTCCCGCGGGCACGCGGCCGTCGCCGTCGAGACCCCCGACGGGGTCGTCATGCACGCGGGCGACGCGGTCTTCGACGCCAGCCACGTCAGCGACCACAGCCCCCACGGCCAGCGGCTCGCGCCCGTGCGCACCCTCCGCGCCTTCGAGCAGACCGTCGGCCGCGACCGCGCCCGCATCCGCGCCAACCACCGCGAGCTGCGACGCCTCGCCTCCCTGCCCGACGTGCTCGTCGTCCCCGCGCACGATCGGCGCATCACCGACGAGCTCGTCGACGGCGCCGCCACGTGAGCGACGCCTACCGGCACGTCGTCCTCTTCCGGCTGCACGACGGCACCGACGACGCCACCCGCGACGCAGCCGTCGCGGCGCTCGCGAGCCTGCACGACCTGCCGGGCGTCCTCGAGTGGACCGTGCGCGTCTCCGACGACACCCGCAAGGGCGTCGTGGTCGTCGAGAACGCGCTCTTCGAGAGCGAGGCGGCGTTCCGGGCGTTCCAGGCCCACCCGCGGCACGCCGAGGCCGGAGCGCTGCTGCGCGAGACCGCCGACTGGTGGGTGGGCGACTACCCCGAACCCCGGGGCCGGGACGCCGACGAGATCACGTGACCCGGTCTGCGCGAGTAGGCCACGGTGGGCCGTCCGGCCCCTAGACTCGGCCACGTGCCGAAGCCCCTGTCCCTGATCGCGCTCGTCGCGTTCGTCCTCGTCGACGTCGTGCTCGTGGTCCTGGTCTTCCAGCACGTCCACCGCGCGCCGCCCGGCAGCGGCCTCGGCCCGGCTGCCGCCACCGAGTCGCCCACCCCGGAGCGCAAGACGAACCAGCAGGCGTTCGACTTCAAGCCCGCCCAGGCCGCCAGCATGGACCTCGCGAACGACGGCACCTGGGTGTTCGCCACCCGTGGCGCCTGCGAGGGACGCACGAGCGCCACGCTCTGGACCTCGACGAAGAACGGCGCGTCGCCCACCAAGCGCGACCCCGAGCTCAAGGTCATCACTGCCGTCCAGGCACGCTCCGGCGGTGAGCTGACCGTCGTCGGCGCCGGCGAGGACTGTCAGGCCCGGCAGCGCTCGTCCACCGACGGCGGCGCCACGTGGGTCGACGACCCGATGATCACCCGCTGGTACACGTCCCCGTCCGACCCGACCGTCGCCGTGTCGCCCTCGAAGGGTGAGTCCAAGCCCGGTTGCACCTTCTCGTCGCTGTCGCAGGTCGACGACGACTTCGCGCGCGTCACCTGCATCGACGGCGACGTCGTCGGCAGCGGCGACGGTGGCGGCAAGTGGCTGCTGCTCGGTCGCCTCGACAACAGCCGCACCGCCGTGTTCACGACGTTCAACGCCGGCTACGCGCTCGCCCGCTTCGAGGGCTGCGCCGCACAGCTGTTCAGCACGAAGGACTCGGGCCGCACCTGGGCGCCCGGCGGCTGCATCGTCGGCGACCCCGCCCGCGGCATCGCCGCCAACGACACCCTCGTCGCGGCCGTGGTCGGCGAGGATCCGCAGAGCTACGTCAGCGACGACCAGGGCCAGAAGTTCACGCAGCCGTAGAGGCGGCGCGCCCGCTCCGGCGGGTGGTGAGGACGGCCGTCGCACCCACCGACAGCACGGACACGAGCACCAGCGCTCCGGCGGGGCCGAGTGCGGTCCACGGGGCGCGCTCGACGTAGGCGGAGCCCTCGGCGAGCACCAGACCCCACTCCGGGCGAGGAGGTCGTGCGCCGAGCCCCAGGAACCCGAGCGACGCCAGGGCGAGCACGATGCCGGGCAGCCGCAGGGCGGCGTGGCGGGTGACGGCCGGCACGACGGCCGGCAGCGTGTGCCGCACGAGCCGGCGCACCGGCCCGACCCCCAGCACCGGCAGCACGGCCACGTGCGGCTGCGACCCTGCCTCGCGCAGCAGGGCCGACGTGTGCGCGGCGAGCGGGGCCCAGCTCACCGCCGTCACCGCCACCGCGGCACCCAGCTGCGACGGTCCGGCGATCGCGGCCACGACGAGCCCAGCGAGCACCGGAGGTGCGGCGTTCGCGATCTCGATCGGTCCGGTGGCGGCGTGCGAGAGGCACCCGACCGCCAGCCCGATCAGCAGGCACAGGACCAGCACGACGAGGCCCGTGCCGACGGTGGTGAGCGCGCCGTGACCCACCCTCGCGAGCAGGTCGCGACCGCTGGCGTCGGCGCCGAGCCAGAGCCCCGGCGACGGTGGTGCGAGGCGCGGGTGCGCCGACGTCGACGGGTCGCCGAGGAGCCCGGCCACCACGACGACGAGCAGGAGCGCGCCGGCCACGCCGGGGACGAGCAGGTCGCGACGTCGCAGCACCACCACCGGCTCCGGCAGCGACAGGGCCGACAACCGCACGGCCCGGCCGAGCAGGAGGCGAGCGAGCAGCGACGCCGCACCGCCCGCGACGGCGGCGACCACCACGAGGAGCAGCAGCCCGGCTTGCAGGGCGGGCAGGTCCTGGGCGGCGGCCGCGCCGAGCAGCGCGCGACCGATCCCCGGGATCGCGAAGACCTCCTCGACCGCCACCGCGCCGCCCGTCAGCCCGACGACCACGAGGCCCAGCTGCGGCAGCACCGACGGCACCGCGCGACGCAGCACCGCCGTCGCCACCTCCCGTCGGGTGAAGCCGGCGCCCCGCCACGTCGTCACCCACGGCTCGGTGAACACGGCCGTCACCGCCGTGGCCGTCAGTCGGCCGAGCAGACCGCCCGCCGGCAGCCCGAGCGCCAGGGCCGGCAGCACCGCCTGGCCCGGGCCGTCCCACCCGAACGGCGGGAACCAGCCCAGCCACACCGCGCCCACGAGCAGCAGGACGGTGGCGAGCAGGAACTCCGGCAGGGCGGTGAGCAGCACCGAGCCCGACCCTGAGCCGAACGACGGGCGCCCGCGCAGGCCGGCCCGCATCGCCACCGTGACGCTCACGGTGGCCACCGCGAACGCGACCACGAGCGAGAAGCCCACGAGCGTCAGCGACACGCTCAGGTTGTCGAGCAGGCCCGGCCCGACGGGTCGCCCGCTGATCCACGACGTCCCCAGGTCGCCACGCAGCAGGCCCGAGACCCACTGGCCGAGGAGGGCGAACGGTCCGGCGTCGAGGCCGAGGTCGGCGCGGACCGCCGCGAGCGCCTCGGGCGTCGCCTCGCGGTCGGCGTACCGGGCGCGCAGCACCGTGAGGGCGGGGTCGCGCGAGGCCAGCCACGGCAGCGCGCCGACGAGGGCGAGCAGCCAGGCCCTGCGCCTCGCCCTGGACCACGCGCTCGTGCAGCAGCGGGACGGCGGCGTCGAGGCCCAGCACCTGCGCCTCCGCGAGCATCGTCAGGCGCTGACGCTCAGCGCCGGGCTCCACCTGCGCGGCGCGGTCGAGCGCGGCGTCGACGTCGTCGTTGCAGAGCTGGGCGATGTTGAAGCCGCCGTCGCAGCCGAAGTCGGACGCCATGTAGGCCACCGGGTCGCCGGAGTCGAGCACCGTGGCGCGCGACAGGATGAACGCGTCGAAGGCGCCGTCGAGCGCGTCGGCCTCGATGAACTGGTACTCGCGCACGTCCTGCTGCACGACGAAGCCGGCGGCCTCGAGCTCCTGCTCCAGCAGCACCGCCACCTCGGGCAGCTCGGCGCGGTCGGTGAACGTGCCGAGGGTGATCTTGACGCCGTCGACCTTCGCGGGCTTCGCACGCTGGGCGAGGAGCTGCGTGTACTCGGGGACGGAGCGCAGGTCGGCCGCCCAGGGCAGCGCCGGGCCGAGCAGGCCGCGCGCCTCGTCGGCGCGCCCCTCGTACACGTCCTTCACGAGCCGGGCGCGGTCGATCGCCTCGCGCGCCGCGGCGCGGACGGCCGGGTCCTTGAACGGGCCCTTCGTGGTGTTGAGGTAGAGCGTGTTCGTGCGCGGCATGGGCACCTCGATCACGAGATCCTCGTCGAGCTGCGCCACCTGGCCCACCGGCACCGACTCGACGACGTCGGCGTCGCCCGTGCGCAGCGCGGCGGCGCGGGCGGTGCCGTCGGGCACGAAGCGAGCATCGATGCCGGACGCCTTCGCCTTCTCGCCCCAGTAGTCGTCGTAGCGGTCGAGGGTCGCGCCCGACGTGCCGTCGACCTTCACCAGCTCGAACGGTCCGGTGCCGGCGCCGACCGGGTTCACGGCCTTGGTCGTGTACGCCTTCGGCGCGAGGATCGACAGCTGCGGGCTCGAGAGCCGCTGGGGGACGAGCGGGTCGGGCACGGCCGTCTTCACCACGACGGTGTCGGCGTCGGGCGCCTCGACGGTGAGCTCGACGCCGTCGAGGATGCGCGGCACGGGCGACGCCTGGGCCGCGGTCTGCAGCGACGCCACGACCTCCTTCGACGTCAGCGGCGTGCCGTCGTGGAAGGTGACGTCGCCGCGCAGGTCGAACGTCCACGTGCGGTCGTCGGTGCGCTGCCAGGAGGTGGCGAGCATCGGCTGCGCCACGCCGTCGGCGTCGAGCTGCACGAGCGTCTCTGCGGTGCTCCAGCGCGACAGCTTGAACGCGTCGTCGCTGAGCGGGGAGAGGCCGGAGCGCGGCGGCTGCATCATCGCGACGGAGATGCGGCCGTCGCTGGCCTGGTCGCTGCCGCCGCCGGCGAAGCAGCCGGCGGCGAGGGTGAGCACCAGGGCGGCCGCGCCGGTGCGCAGTAGTGGACGGAGGGGGGTCATCGAGGTCCTTTCGAGGGGGAGGGGGTGGGTGGTGCGGGGCTCCGGGGCTCCGCGGGGTCGAGGGGTGGTGCCGCGAGCGGACGTCGCAGGAGGAGCGCGGCGGCCACGCTCGAGCAGAGCGCGAGGCCGGCGAGCAGCGCCCACGGGCGCGAGGCCGCGAGCGACGTCGCGCTGGCGTCGGCGTAGAGCGCGCCGAGCGGGACCGACAGGACGAGAACGGCCACGCCGCCGCACGTCGCGAGCAGGCCGTAGTAGGAGCCGAGCCGTTGACCGGCGGCGAAGGTCGGCACGAGGTCGAGCGCCGCCGGCCCGACCACGAGGTGGCCGAAGGTCAGCAGCACCACCGACGCGGTGACGGGCGCGAGCGACGTCGCGGTGGCCGGGACCGCCGCGGCGACCGCGAGCACGCCGAACGACGACGCCAGCAGCCCGTAGCCGACGGGCAGCACCACGCGGCTGGGGAGGCGTCGCGCGAGGCGGGCCACGGGCAGCTGGAGGGTGATCGTCACGGCGGAGACCACCGCGAGCAGCGCGGCGTAGGCGCCGGCGCCGCGACCCACACGCTCCAGCTCCACCGGCAGCCCGAGGTACAGCTGGTTCCAGGCCAGCAGGTTCACTGCGTGCACGACGGCGAACAGCACGAACGTGCGGTGCCGCAGGCTCAGGCCCGGGCCGACGTCGCGCAGACCGGCGCGCAGCGTGTGGCCGTCGGGGCGGGCCGGGTCGGCGGGCAGCAGGCGCGCCAGCGCGAGGGCCGTGACGCTGAACAGCGCGGCACCCGATCCCGCCACGGCCGAGAACCCCCAGTCGAGCAGCAGCGCCCCGACGAGCGGACCGACGACGGCGCCGGTCTCGCCGACCACGGTGAGCCACGCGAAGAGCGTCGCCCGGGTGCCCGATGTGCTCGGGCGGGCCTGCTCCGCGGCGGCCACGAGCGTCTCGATCGCGGGGGAGAACAGCGCACCGCCGAGACCGGTGAGGACGGCGCCGGCGACGAACGTCGGCAGGTCGTCGGCGAGGGCCAGCGTGCCGAATCCGGCCACGCGTACCGCGCAGCCGGTGAGGATGAGGCGCCGCGCCCCGAGCGCGTCGACGAGCACGCCGCCGAGCAGGAAGAGGCCCTGCTGGGCGAACGTGCGAGCACCGAGCACGAGGCCGATGGCCGCGCCGGACAGCAGGTAGTCGTCGCGCAGCACGATCGCCAGGAACGGCACGACGGCGTAGAAGCCCACGTTGAAGACCAGCTGCGCCCCGAGCAGGGGTGCAGCCGTGGCTCGTCGCCTCACCCCAACGCCCCCGGACGGGACGCGTCGACGAGCGCCCGGGTCGCGGGGTGGGTGGGCGCGTCGAGCACCTGCGCGGTGCTGCCGTGCTCCACCACGCGGCCGTCGTGCAGCACGGCCGCCGTGCTGCACACCGACGCCACCGCGTGCAGGTCGTGGGTGATGAGCAGCAGGCCGAGGCCGTGGTCGACGTGCAGGTGCTGCAGCAGCGCGGCGAGGTCGCGGCGCAGCCCGACGTCGACGGAGCTGAGCGGCTCGTCGGCCACCAGCAGCGTCGCGCCGGTGCCGATCGCGCGCGCGATCGCGACCCGCTGCGCCTGCCCGCCCGACAGGCTTGAGCAGCGACGTCGCGCGAACGTCGTGTCGAGCCCGACGGCGTCGAGGGCGCGCTCGACGCAGGTGTCGTGGTCGTCGTCGATGGCCAGGCTGCGCAGCGGCTCCGTGAGGCAGGCGGCGACGTCGCGGCGCGGGTCGAGACTGCCCGCCGGATCCTGCGGCACGTACTGGAGGCAGCGTCGGAACCGTCGCAGCCCCGCGCGACGTCGGGGCAGCGCGGCACCGTCGAGCAGCACCTCGCCCGACGTCGGGCGCTGCAGGCCGAGCAGCACCCGGGCCAGCGTCGACTTGCCCGCGCCGGAGCGTCCGACGAGGCCGAGCGACGTTGCCGACGTGAGCCGCAGGTCGACGTCGGCCAGGGCGTCGGTGCCGTCGGCCAGTCGGACGCTGACCCTCTGCGCGTGCACGGTGGGGCCGGTCGCGGCTGGGGTGAGGGTGGCTGCGCTCATGCGACGAGTCCGAGGTCGTGCGCGAGGTGCCGGTCGGGTCCGTCGAGCAGCGTCGTGAGGTCGACGTCGGCGACGAGCCGGCCGTCGTCGACGAGCAGTGCCCGGGTGCAGAGCGACTGCGCGACCTCGAGGTCGTGGGTGATGAGCAGGAGCGTCGAGCGGGTGGCGCGCAGCGCGTCGACCACCTGGCGACGCGTGACGACGTCGAGCGCGCTGGTCGGCTCGTCGGCGACCAGCAGCGGACCGTCGACGGCGATCGCGAGCGCGATGCACACCCGCTGGCGCTGCCCGCCGGACAGCTCCGCGGGCAGCCGGTCGAGGACGGCGGTCGCGTCGAGGCCGACGTCGGCGAGGAGGGTGGTGAGGCGTGCGTCGAGGGCAGTGCCGCGCAGGCCGGCGGAGCGCAGCGGTCGGGCCAGCTGCCGCCGGACGGGGGTGAGCGGGTTCAGCGCGACCTGCGAGTCCTGCGCGACGAGCGACGCCCGCGGTCGGCGAGGCTGGCTGCCACCGACGCTGACGCGCCCCTGGACGCGCAGCGTCGGCGAGGTGACGTCGGCGACGGCACGCGCGATCGTCGACTTGCCGGAGCCGGAACGTCCGAGCAGCGCCACCCGCTCCCCAGCGGCCTGTCGCCAGGAGACGTCGCGCACAAGCGGGGTCGCCCCCACCCACACCGAGAGGCCCTCCACCTCCACCGCTCCCTGCGCCATCACATGGGAATGATAGTCACTTTGATGTGAGGAGGCGCCGCCGCCCCATGCCCCGGTTTCCCCCCGCAACCACCTCTCCAGTGACCGACCAGCGGAAGAGTTCGCTGGTCGAGTAGTCGGGCTCGGCGAGGAACGAGCCTGAGCCCGTCGTATCGAGACCACTCCAAGCCGTCGCTGGGGGATGGGTCGCGCTGATCTGTTGCCGGGTGGTCTCGATACGCAGGGACCTCGCAAGCTCGTCCCTGCTACTCGACCAGCGAAGGGCCCCGGTGGTCGAGTAGGCCGGCCGGCGACGAAGGAGCTCGGTCGGGCGTATCGAGACCACTCCAAGGTCTCGCTGGGAGCCGGCCCCCGCTGATCCGTTGCCGGGTGGTCTCGATACGTCAGGACTTCGCAAGCTCGTCCCTGCTACTCGACCAGCGAAGTGTCCCGCTGGTCGAGTAGGCCGGCCGGCGACGAAGGAGCTCGGTCGGACGTATCGAGACCATTCCAAGCAGACGCTGGGAGCCGGCTCGCGCTGACTGGCTACCTGACAGTCGCTGAGGCCAGGACAGAGCTGTGGACATCAGCTCGACCGACCCCGGCGACGTCGGTGCACTGACTGGATGGCCTACATGTACATCCTGCGCTGCTCCGACGGCAGCTACTACGTCGGCAGCACCCGGAACCTCGAGTCACGTCTTTACCAGCACCAGACCGGGATCGGCGCGGAGTACACCCGCTGCCGCAGACCGGTCGAGCTCGTCTACGCCTACGAGTTCGAGGACGTCGCCGACGCGTACGCCGCGGAGAAGCGGGTGCAGGGGTGGTCGAGGGCGAAGCGCGAGGCGCTGATCCGCGGCGACTACGACCTCCTCCCCACCCTCGCCCGCAAGGACTTCCGTCGACGCGACCCACGCCCCTGGCGCGAGTGAGCCTGACCGCCGGTCGAGTAGTCGACGTCGCGATAAAGGAGCTGGCGGAGACGTATCGAGACCACTCCACGCTTTCGCTGGGGTTGGCTCGCGCTGATCTGTTGCCGGGTGGTCTCGATACGTCAGGGACTTCGCAAGCTCGTCCTGACTACTCGACCAGCGGTGGGTTTCGCTGGTCGAGTAGTCGACGTCGCGACGAAGGAGCTGACGGAGACGTATCGAGACCACTCCAAGCCGTCGCTGGGGACTGAGTCGCACTGATCCGTTGCCGGGTGGTCTCGATACGTCAGGACGCGCTCGCTGGCGCTCGCCGTCCTGACTACTCGACCAGCAGAACCCTTGCCTTCTCGACGAGCGGTAGGTCTCGTTGGTCGAGTAGTCGACGTCGCGACGAAGGAGCTGACGGAGACGTATCGAGACCACTCCAAGCCGACGCTGGGAGCCGGGTCGCGCTGAGCCGTTGCCGGGTGGTCTCGATACGTCAGGACTTCGCAAGCTCGTCCTGACTACTCGACCAGCAGAACCCTTGCCTACTCGACCTGCGGAACCCTTCGCTCCTCGACGAGTGGGGGTCAGGAGCAGGAGGTGGGGAAGCGGCGGTCCTGGGTGAAGGACTGGACGCCCGGCGTCGTCGTCACGACCGCGCCGCGACGTTGGTCCTTGCCGGTCGTCATGGTGGTGCGGATGGTGACGGTCTGGCCGGGCTTGATGACGTAGGCAGTGTAGGCGACGGGGCGGGTGCCGAGGCGGCCGCTCTCGTCGAGGGAGATGGCGTCGTCGGCCCTCACCTCGTCGACGGTGCCGCCGGCGGGGGCGACGACGCGGACGGTCAGTTGCTGGTCGCCGCGCGGGGCCCGGTTGCCGATGCCGGTGATGTAGCGCGGCAGGTCGGCGGCGTCGGCCGGTGCGTTCGACGTGATGGTGGTGGTGGCGACCAGCGTCTGGCGACCGTCGGTGCGACACCCCTCGGACTTCACCGTCGTCCTCCAGTCGAGGTAGTACTGCATCTTCGAGCTGGTGGTGTCGTTCAGGTACACGCCGACCCGCGGCGTGGTGCTCGGCTCGGGCAGCTCGCCCGACAGGCGCGTGCCGGCGAGGTCGTCCTCGACCGTCTTGTCAGCGCTCCACAGCAGGATGCGGCGCTCGTCGACGGCCTTCGTCAGGCCCTCGAGGGTCTTGCGGGAGTCGCCGCGTCCGCCGAGCACGGAGCTGAAGATGCGCTGCGCTGCGTCGGCGAAGAAGAGGTCCTGCACCTGCGGGTCGGGGAACCGCGCGTACACGGTGTTGAGCAGGATCTCGACGGCGTTCGCCGACGTGAGCACCGTGCCGTCGGTGAGTCGGATGGAGCCCGTGCCGTCGAGCGCGTAGGAGAGGGCGACGGGGTCGATCGACAGCACGCCGTCGACCTTGGTGCCGAGCGAGCGCTGCACCATGGCGCGGGCGATGGTGGCGACGCGGGGGAAGTCGGGCGTGATGGTGGTGTCGCGGATGTCCTCGGCGATGAGGCTTCCGAAGGTGCGCTCCTCCGCGTCGGTGATGCGCACGACCGGGTCGTCGAACTCGCCGAGCTCACGGATGGTGAACTGCTGGTTGAAGCTGAGCCGGCCGTTGCGGGCGGTGACGAGCGCGAGCGCGCCGGGGATGCCGCCGAGCGACCGCGACTCCGCGTTGTTCTGGAACATGACGAGGTAGGTGCGGGTGCCGTCGGCGCCGAGCATGCGGGGCGCGATGCGCAGCGCCTTCGCGGCGGCGTCGGCGGCCTGCTGCGCCGTACCGAGCTTGTCCTTGAGCTCCTGCACGGGCTTGCGGAGGGGGCCGACGATGGCGGAGTCGTCGATGGCGTCGATGCGGCGACGGTTCTCGGTGAGGACGTTCGCGGCGGTGCTGACGGGACGGACCAGCCCGGCGAACTCACGCAGCGGGAAGCGCCCGTCCTTCGGGCGGAAGGTGTTGGCGTCGAGCGACTGTGCGGTGTCGACGACGGGCGGCAGGGCGCGCTGGGCGATGTCGTCGAGGGCGTCGGCGGCGGTCTGCACGGCGTCGACGCTGGAGCCGACGAAGGGCACGTGGGTGGCGGCGCCCCAGAGGGGGCCGTCGGTGCGGGTGCGGGCGGTGGTGGTGCTCTGCTGTAGCGCTCGCAGGGTGTTGCGTGCGAGGTCGGTGTCGCCGCTGGTGATCTGCGACTGCAGGTCCTGCGCCTCACCGGTGGCTGACGTGATGGCCTTCTGCGCCTGCGACGCCTCGTAGCCCATCCACCCGACGACGCCGATCACGGCGAGGACGACGACGCCGAGGCCGATCCACAGCGGCTTGCGGTTGCGCTGCTTGCGGCTCTTGCGCCGTGCGCTGCCTGATGAGCGCGACGAGCGGGTGCGGGAGGCCATGGCGTGATCCTAGGGTCGCGGGTCGAGCCGACGGGTTCGGTGCAGACATGACTCCGCCACCTCCCCAGCCCGGAGGCTGGTGGAGGTGGCGGGCGTCAGGGTCGTGCTTCGCGGAGCGACGCGATCAGCTGTGACGACGGCGGGCGGCGATGACGCCGGCGCCGGCGAGCACGAGGGCTGCGCCACCTGCGAGGAGGAGGACGTTCGAGCCGCCCGTGTCGGGCAGCGCGCCGCTGGCGTTGTCGCCGCTGCCAGCGCCGGTACCGGTGCCGGCGTCAGCGACGCCCGTGCCCACGACGAGCTTGATCGTCTTGGTGTAGGTCTGCTGGACCGGGACGAAGCCGGACTTCAGGCCGCTCGCGCTGGGGGCGATGTCGTCGGCCGTCGTGATCGTCATGACGATCTCGAAGGTGCCGTTCTCGTTCGGCGCCTGGCCGGAGACGTTCCAGGTGGTGGTGTTCGTGCCGCCACCGACGTTCTGGCCGAGCAGCGTGGCGGAGTAGGACTCGACCTCGGCGCCACCGAAGGTGCCGGAGAAGGAGAACTGACCGCCCGGGGCGACCTGGACACCCGCGGCGGCACTGCCGCCCGGGATGGTGATGATGGGCTCGTCGCCGTAGGCGAACGCCGAGCCGGCGGAGAAGAGGGTGACCAGACCGGCCACGAGGCCAGCGATGGCCAGACGAGTGCTGCGCATGTGAAGCTCCGAGGGATGTAGAAGACGACCACAAAACCAGTGGTTCCCGGCTAACAGTAGCGGTGAAAAGCCCTCGCGAACCAAACTTGTCCAAACTATTCACACGGACGCAACACGGGCCAACTTGCTGGCGGCGTGTCTGGGGGATTTTTCCCGTCTTTTCAGGAAGCCGAGCTGTGACTCATGACACAAGCCGTGGGGACGTACGACCGGTCCGCACGGACTGAGACGCCCGGAAGATCAGGCCTGACGGCCCGGATCGTCGATCTCGGGGTCGTCCGGGAGGCCGCGGCTCGCGTCGAGGCGGCGGCTGGGCTCGCGACCCACGGCGTCGTCGAGGGCGTCGAGGTCGCCCGAGCGGTCGGTGCGCCGACGAGCTGTGACGGGGTGCGACTGACGCTGCTGCTGTTGCTGCGTGGTGTCGGCGCGGCGCTTGGAGCCGCGTCGGGTCGAAGCGGGTTCGGGGCGGTCCTCCGCCGCCTCCACGCTGTCGGTGTCCGTCGGCGCGTAGCCGTAGCCGTACCCGTAGCCGTACCCGTAGCGCCCGGACTTCACGGGCGTCATGTTGAAGACCGCCGCGACGGGCTTGGCGCCGACGCCCTCGAGACGTCCGACCGCGGCGCGCACCTGGTCGCTGGAGGTCTTGCCGTGGCGGACGACGAGCACGGCGCCGTCGACGACGCTGGAGATCAGCGCGGCGTCGGTGACCGGCAGGAGCGGCGGGGCGTCGATGAGCACGACGTCGTACTCGGCGCGCAGCTGCTCGACGAGGCTCACCATGGCGCGCGACTGCAGCAGCTCGGCGGGGTTGGGCGGCGTCTTGCCGCTCGAGAGCACCGACAGGCCGGAGACGCCGGTCTCCTGCATGGCGTCGGGCAGCTCCACACGGCCGACGAGCACCGTGGTGAGGCCGACGGCCTCGACGAGCCCGAGGTACTGCGCCACGCGGGGGCGTCGCATGTCGCCCTCCACCAGCGCGACCTTCTGACCGCCCTCGGCGAGCGCGAGCGCGAGGTTGACGGCCGTGGTGCTCTTGCCCTCGCCCGGCAGCGCGCTGGAGAGCACGAAGACCTTCTTGTTGGCGTCGGGGTCGATGAACTGCAGGTTGGTGCGCAGCACGCGGAAGGCTTCGGCGCGCGGGGAGTACGGGTCGATCTCGGAGATGAGCGGGGCGCCGTCGGCGCCGTTGTCGAACGGGATGGCGCCGATGACGGGCGCCTCGGCGAGCTCCTCGAGCTGCTTGTGCGTCTTGACGGAGGAGTCGAGGGTCTCGCGCAGCACGGCGATGCCGGCTCCGAGCAGTAGACCGAGGATGAGGCCGAGGCCGAGGTTGCGCAGCGGCTGGGGCGAGACGGGAGAGGTCGGTGCCGTGGCCTGGTTGGTCACGGTGGCCTTGATGGTGGCCTGGTCCTTGCCGGGCGGCGTCTCGAGCTCGCCGACGTAGCCGACGAACACGTCTGCGGTGGTCTCGGCGATGCGCTGGGCGCGCTCGGGCGAGGGGTCGGTGACCGTGATCGTCAGGATGACCGTGTCAAGCTGCGATGTGGCGGTGATCTGCTGGCTCAGCTCGGCCGGTGTCTCGTCGAGGTCGAGGTTGCGGATGACGCGCCGGGTGACCTCGTTCTGGTTCACCATCTCGGCGTAGCTCTTCACGCGCTGCAGCGAGAACTGGCTGCCCTGGAAGGCCTGGCTGTCGTCGGCGGCTTGCGAGGTGGAGATGAACAGGTCGGTGGACGACGCGTACTGGGGCGTGGTGCGCCAGGTGGCGAGCGCTGCCAAGGCGACGACACCGAGGGCCACGGACGCGATGAGCAACCAGCGGTGACGAAGGATGGTCAGGTAGTCCCGCAGGTCCACGTACAGCTCCCGAGTGGTGATGACGGCGGCCCCCGAGACCGAGGGATGCGCCTCACTCTAGGCGAGGCGGGTGGGGATCGTGGACGACTTGGCTGTGACGTCGTGCGGGCGAATCGTGCGCGATGCTCAGACGTGGGCGAGGAGGTCGAGCAGGTAGCGGCCGTAACCGCTCTTGTGCAGCCGCTCGCCGCGGGCTCGCAGCTGGTCGTCGTCGATGTATCCGAGACGCCAGGCGATCTCCTCGGGTGCGCCGACTTTGAGGCCCTGGCGGGACTCGACGGAACGGACGAAGTTGGAGGCGTCGTTGAGGGAGTCGAAGGTGCCGGTGTCGAGCCAGGCGGTGCCGCGCTCGAGGATCTCGACGTGCAGCCGACCCTCCTCGAGGTAGCGCTCCTGCAGGCCGGTGATCTCGAGCTCGCCGCGGTCCGACGGCTTGAGCTCGTGGGCGTACTCGACGACGTCGCTGTCGAAGAAGTAGAGGCCGGGGATGGCGAACGGGCTCTTTGGCTCGGCGGGCTTCTCCTCGATGGACAGCACGCGACCGTCGTCGGCGAACTCGACGACGCCGTAGGGTCGCGGGTCGGCCATCCGATATCCGAAGATCGCGGCGCCGTCCATCTGCTTGAAGCGGCCGAGCGTGGATCCGAGGCCGGTGCCGTAGAAGATGTTGTCGCCGAGCACGAGTGCGCTGTGGCTTGTTCCGACGTGCTCGGCGCCGATGATGTAGGCCTGCGCGAGGCCGTCGGGGCTGGGCTGCTGCGCGTACGTGAGCCGGATGCCGAACTGGCTGCCGTCGCCGAGAAGTCGCTCGAAACCGTCGGCCTCGTGCGGCGTCGTGATGACCAAAATGTCCCGGATGCCCGCCAGCATGAGCGTCGACAGCGGGTAGTAGATCATGGGCTTGTCGTAGACCGGCATGAGCTGCTTGCTGATGCCCTCGGTGATCGGGTGCAGACGGGTACCGGTGCCGCCGGCCAGGATGATGCCCTTCATCGGTGCACGTCCGTCTCCATGAACGGACCAACGATATGAGGAGGCCGTAGTCACGGCGCCTCGTCGCGCGGTTCGCACGGTCACGCGACCCTGAGTCGAGCCGATCTGTGATCGAGCCCTCTTGGATGGCGCGCTCAAACGCTCTCGCGCGGCACCGCGCCCGTGACACGATGTGGACGACGTGCTGGAGATCCCGGCGAGAGGGCGATCGATGAGACGTGGACCGGTGGACCTGCTCCCGGCGGGAGCGCTGCCGCTCGGACTCGGGTGCAGCAGGCTTGGTTCGGTCGGGGGAGCATCGCCGGACGAGGCGCGTACTGTCCTCGCGCTTGCGCTCGAAGAGGGTGTGCGGTTCTTCGACACGTCCAACATCTATGGCCAGGGCGACAGCGAACGCCTGATCGGCGAGGCGATGAGTCGGCGCGACGATGTGGTCGTGGTGACCAAGGCCGGAAAGTACGTGCCTTGGCCGAAGCGCGCCCTCGTGCCCGTGAAGGGGCTTCTCAGAGGCTCGGTGAGACGGTCGACCGCAGCGAAGCAGACCGTCGGGTCCGCGCGCGCCAAGCCGATGCCCACGAACTGGGAGCCCTCGCGCCTCAGGTCGAGCCTCCACGGGAGCCTTCGTCGTCTTCGGCGCGAGTACGTCGACGTGCTGATGCTTCACAGCCCTCCGGTCGAGATCGTCGAGCGAGGGGAAGCGACGGCAGGCCTCGAGGACGCCAGGCTCGCAGGAGACGTGAGGTACGTCGGCGTGTCCGTCGACGACGTCGCCACTGCCAACGCCTGCCTCGACGACGGCCGGATATCGGTGCTGCAGCTCCCGTTGCACCCAGGCTCGGACGACTACGCCGAGGTGCTCGACCGCGCACGAGTTCTGGGCGTAGCGGTGATTGCGCGGGAGGTTCTTGGCGGCATCGGCTCACTGTCGGGCCATCCGCGCCCCAGTGAGCTCGCGCAGGACCGGATCTGTCGTTCCATCAACGATCCGTTGGTGGCGATCACGCTCGTCGGGGCGACAAGGACGTCGAGTCTGGCTGCGTCGGTCGAGGCTGCCCGCTCGTGCACCGGTGGCCACCCATGAGCGCGCGGTACGAGTCTTGAGCGCGTCCTCGGCTCGTGTGATGGTGCGGGCAGCGTCGCGGCTGTCGTTGCGCCAGGTCGCCTACCACGTGAAGCGGATCGTGCGGAACCGCATCGCTCGCGCCCGACCCGACCTCTACCACCGCTACGTCGCGCGCGTCGCCCGCTCGGTGCCGCCGCTCGAGCTGGGGCGCCGACCCGCCCGGTCCACCGAGCTGGCGCGCGCCGTGGCGCCGTTCTACTACGCCGAGTACGTCGAGACGATCGACCGTGCGGCTCGGGCGGAGTTCGAGTTCTTCGGCCAGAAGGTCGACTTCCATGATGTCGCACGTATCGACTGGCACCACCGCGTCGACGCCGAGTCCGACTTCCACCTCTGGCGCATGAAGCTCGGTCACATGGGCTTTGTCTGTCCCATGCTGATCGACGGAGGGGAGACGCACCTGGCGGCGGTCGAGAGTCTCGTGCGGGGGTATCGGACGACCGCGGACTTCGGGATCGAGGGTTGTTTCTCCTCCTACTGGTTCCCCTACAGCGTCTCCCACAGGATCCTCGCGATCCTGAGCGGTTACGTGCTCGCGCTAGAAGGGCGCGAGCTGCCGACGACGCTGACCGATGAGCTCGACGAGTTCCTCCGGTGGAACGTGGCGTTCGTGCAGGTCAACGTCGAGCACGAGCTGCGCAACAACCATGTCGAGCGGAACCTGGCCGCGCTGTGCCTGTACTACAGCTACGCCCGCCGCGTCCCTCGGCGCACGAAGCGCCGACTGAACCGCGAGGTCCGCAGGTCGATGCGTGCCTGCGTCCTGCCCGACGGAGTGATCGCCGAGCGATCAGCGATGTATCAAGGTCTTGCCGTGATGGCGCTCGACGTCTTCGCCAAGACGCCGTTCCTGTCGCAGCGGGTCCGCGACGAGGCCAAGAAGACGCACGACAAGGCTCTGAAGGCCTGGGCGTCCCTCACGCATCCCGACGGCGAGATCGCGTTGTTCAACGACAGCTGGTTCGAGGAGGTCCCCCCGATCAGCGACGTCTTGGACGGGCAGGACGTCAGGCCCACCAGCGTGCTCGACTCGGCTGGATACGTCCGGCTCGAGGGCGAGGACGTCTTTGCGCTCATGGACGGGGGAGCCATCGGCCCGTCGTGGAATCCCGGTCACGGGCACGCGGACTTCCTCTCGGTCGAGGTCGACGTCGCGGGGCGGCGGTTCATCGTTGACCCTGGCACGTTCCAGTACTCCACCGGTGAACGGCGGACCCTCGAGCGGTCGGCTGCCAGCCACAACGGTCCCCGGGTGGAGGGACTCGAACCGGTCGAGTACCTCGGCTGCTTCCGTGTGGGTCGGATGGCGCGGGCTTCCATCCAGGTGGCGGACGACGAGCAGTCAGCCACGGGAGAGCTGCCGCTCCCAGGTGGCCCGACGGTCCGGCGACGCGTGAGCCTCGGGCGCGGCTCGGTCGTGGTGCGTGACAGCTGGTCGGGACGACGGGACGAGGCTGTCGTCACGCTCACCGTCTCCGACGGATGGACTCTCGTCGACAGCCAACGGGATCGCGTCCTGTTCCGCTCGGACGACAAGGAGGCCGAGATCGCCGTGACCCACGGCGACGTCGCCGGCGTGCGCGACGGCGCGTGGGCCTGTCGCTACCTCGAGAGTCGCGCCGCGACATTGATCGACCTGAAGCCTTCGCTCGACTCGAGTCACGACCTTGAGTGGCAGGTCGCCGTGAACAGCCGTCCCGTCGCAGAGCGGGTGGAGCGAAAGGAGCATCCGGCATGAAGATCGCGATCGTCGGCTGCGGATTCGTGTTCGACATCTACATGAGGACGGTGCGCGCCCACCCGGAGCTGGAGGTCGCTGGGGTCTACGACCGGCGACCAGAACGAGTGCGCGCCGTCGCAGAGCACTACGGGTTCCATGGGTACGCGTCGTACGACGAGCTCCTGGACGACCCGCAGGTCGACATGGTCGTGAACCTGACCAACATCGGGTCGCACTACGAGGTGTCGAAGCGCGCCCTGGAGGCTGGGAAGCACGTCTACTCGGAGAAGCCGATCACCACCTCCGTCGAGGAGACCCGGGACCTGTTCGACACCGCGGAGACGAATGGCGTACGGCTCGGCGCCGCGCCGTGCAACATCTTCAGCGACAGCGTGCGCACCATGTTCGAGCTCGTGCAGTCCGGCGCGATCGGGCAACCGCTCCTGGTCTATGCCGAGCTCGACGACAACCCCATCCATCTCATGGGGTTCGAGGAGGTCGTCAGTCCGACGGGAGCACCATGGCCCCTGGTCGAGGAGATCCTCGAAGGGTGCACCTACGAGCACCTGGGATACCACCTCATCTGGATCTGCGGCCTCCTCGGACCGGTGACCGCCGTGACGGCGTTCTCGAGCGAGCTGATCGAGGGCAAGGCGGGGGACGTACCCGGTCTGTCGGGAACGCCCGACTACTCCGTGGCCAACCTCCACTTTGCGAGCGGAGCGGCCGCGCGCATCACGTGCAGCGTCGTGGCACCCCGCGACCACCGCATGCGCGTGATCGGACGCGAAGGCGAGATCACCACTGACAGCTATCGTCAGTACCGGGCCCCGGTCTTCCTCGAGCGGTTCACCCGGCGGAGCCTGAACGCCCGAAAGTTCCAGACGCTCCGCGCGCATCGCGGTCTCGGCCGGCTTCTCGGAATGGGCGGACGTCGCGTCAAGCTCCTCCGGAACTCCAAGTCGCACGCCGTGGAGAAGAACCTCCTCGTGCGTCCGTCGCTCAAGCAGCGCCTCGTCGGGGCGCTCCGGAGACGCGAGGTGTACGCCCAGGACAAGTTCGCAGGGATCGCGCAGATGGCTGACGAGATCTCAGGCGGCAACCCTCAGTACCTGAGTCCGGACTTCCTGCTGCATCTGAACGAGCTCACGCTCCTGGTTCAGGGGGCGGGTCCGGGCGGGATCGCTGTGCGCACGACGACCACCTTTGAGCCTCTGGGGCCGATCCCGGACGTGGGCGCACTGACGAGCGGTGATCCGCGCCACGATCAGCCAGGTGGTGTGCGCAATGTCTGATCCAAGGAACTCGCCCGGCATTAGGATGCTGCAAGACACGCTGGATCGTCGACGTCCGCCTGCGAGTCGAGCAGCAGGTTCGGACACGCGAGCTGGGCGTTCCCCAGTACCAAGTACACGGTGGATGTGACACGTTGCGAGTCGCTGTGACAGGAGTGAGTGGGCTCATCGGGTCGGCGGTCGTCCGCCTCCTCGAGCACGATCACGAGATCGTCAAGGTGGGCCGCCGGGATGGTGACGACGTGGTCCTCGACCTCTCGGACGAGTCGACGTGGGACAGGGCCGACTTCCCCCAGATCGATGCGTTGGTGCACTGCGCCGGGGTCGTCGACGAGGACATACGCGATCACGCGGATCTTGCGTGGAAGAAGGCCGTCGGGGGTGCGAACCGTCTGGTCGACGCGGCACTCCACGCGGGGGCCCGCCACCTCGTCTACATCTCCTCCGCTCACGTCTACGGGCCACTCGTCGGTCGTGTCGACGAGAGCCGTGCCTCCAATCCGGTGTCCGACTACGCCATCGCGCACTACGCGACGGAGCAGATCTTTCGACGACGGGCCTCGGACCAGGTCCGGGTCTCGGCCCTCCGACCCTGCGCAGTCTTCGGCCTCTTGCCCGATCCCGAGCGCTTCCGCCGGTGGTCGCTGGTCCCCTTCGCGTTCCCTCGCGACGCCGTCAGCGGGGGTGAGATCAGGATCCGGTCGTCCGGCGAGCAGCGGCGGAACTTCGTCGGGAACGACGACATCGCCCGCGTGGTCGCGCGATGGCTCGGGGAGGACGGCCAGGGTTGGAGCGTCCTCAACCCGATCGGCCTGCTCGACGCCTCGATCGCCGAGGTCGCGCAGATCTGCGCTGAAGAAGCTGAGTCCGTCACGGGCCGACCGTGCCAGGTGTTCCGAGGGGGTCCGGACGTCGATCCGCCTGAACCCCTGCGGTACGAGTCGACAGCATCGTACGAGCGGGGATCGCAGTCCTTCCGCGCCACCACCCGCGACTTGCTGCGTCTGCTGAACGGTGGTGCGTGACGTGAAGCCGAGGCTGACGATCGGGCTCATCACCTTCAACGGATCGGCGTCGATCGCGCGAAGCATCGAGAGTCAGCTGAGCCAGACCTTCCGCGACTTCACGCTGCTGATCTTCGACAACGCCTCGACGGACGGGACGAGCGAGATCTGCGCCGCCTTCGCGGCCGAGGATCCGCGGGTCGTGCACGTCCGGCATCCCGCCACCGTTCCTCAGAGTGACAACTTCCGTGGCGTGCTCATGGCCGCGGACACCGAGTACTTCATGTGGGCGACCGACGACGACCTGCGCAGTCCGCGGTTCGCCGAGGACTGCATCGAGCTGCTCGACCACCATCCCAATGCGGTGGCAGCCTGCACGCCGGTGCAGTTCAGAGCGCAGGACGGTTCGCTGACCGACGCGCGCGGCACGTTCAGCATCGAGGGGACACCGGAGCAGCGGCTCAGGACGTACTTCGCGAACCCGCGTGACAGCTCTCGTCTCTTCGGCGTCTACCGAACCGATGGCCTCAAGAAGGCCTACGCCGAGGACACGTCGGTCTTCGGCTACGACTGGCTCGTCGTCGGCCTGACGATGCTCGAGGGCGACCACCTCGAGACAGGGACGGTCGGCCTGGTCCGTGCGGCAAACGCGCCCGGCAAGTACTTCGCCAGCTTCAAGCGGCACTTCGTCCGCGAGCCCGGTCCGTGGGGCGTCCTCTCCTCCTTCCTCCCGCTCCTTCCCATGACGCGGCAGCTGCGGTCCCGCCTTCCGCGCTCTGCTTGGAGAGCTTCTCGATGGCGCCTGCTGCGCCTGAACCTGCACCAGTCGCTGTTGATGCTTCGGTGGAGGTTCCCGAGGCTTGAGCCGGTGTTCCGGTTGGTGCGTCGCGTGGACCGTAGCGTCGGGAACTCGTGAGGTAGACATGGTCAAGGTCCACGACGCCAGGGCGAACAACTTCAACCTGCTCCGCCTGGTGGCGGCAAGTGCAGTGATCTTCTCGCATGCGGCAGAGATCGCTGGTGCGCGCCCCGACGCGATCGAGGAGTGGATCGGTTACAGCGGGGGCTGGATCGCCGTCTCCGCGTTCTTCTCGATCAGCGGCTTCCTCATCTACCGTTCCATGGTCAGCAGCAGGAACGTGAAGATCTTTATGGTGGCGCGAGGCCTCCGCATCTTCCCGGGCCTGTGGGTGATGCTCGTGCTCACGACGATGGTTCTTGGGCTCACGGTCGCCGCAGGCGGACCGAGCAGCTACTTCACGTCCCCGCAGGTCTACGAGTACGTCGCCGGCAACGCCGTGCTCTACGCGCCGCAGTACCACTTGCCGGGAGTGTTCGACGGTCTGCCGACCGACGGCGTGGTGAACGGCTCCCTCTGGACCCTGCGTTTCGAGTTCACGTGCTACCTCGCGGTCGTGGGGCTCTTCGTGGTGGGAGCGTTCGCGTCCAACCGTCGCTTCGCCTCCATGTGCGTGGTGTATGTCGTGGGCTACGTGGGCTTCCTCGTCGTCTCAGCGCACCTTGGCTCCCTCGATGCGGCGCTGCATGACGGTAGCGACGTCGCCAAGCTGCACCGACTCTCGCTGGCGTTCATGGTCGGGGTCGTCGTTGCCCGCCTGTCCGACCGGGCACGTCCCGCGTGGTGGTGGGTCGGCATCGGAGGGCTGCTGTGCTTGGTGAGCTTTGGCACGCCCCTCTTCCAGACCGCCCTGGTGTTGCTCGTGGCCGCCCTCGTCTTCTGCCTCGCCTTCTTCCAGGCGCAGTGGCTGCATCGCTTCCGCTCCATGCACGACTACAGCTACGGCATCTACATCTACGCGTTCCCGGTGCAGCAGGCCGTCCAGCTCTGGTTGGACCCGCGCCACGCGATCGTGAACGCCCTGATCAGCCTGGTGATCGTCGTGCCGCTCGCCGCCCTCTCCTGGCACGCTGTGGAGAGCCCGGCACTGCGACTGAAGAGCCGGCTGCAGAGACGCGCAACGCCGTGAGGACGATGCGACGCAACAGTGCATTCTCCGCGGCCGAGGTCATCGTCGGTGGCGTCTGCCTCTTCTTCATCTACCGCAACGTCGTCCAGACCCTCGGCGTCTCCATGCTCGGCGTTTGGTCCCTAGTCCTGGCGACGACGGCGTTCGGCCGTGCTGCGGACCTCGGGATCAGCGGAGGTCTGGCGCGATTCATCGGGCGATCGATCGGCGAGGGCCGACTCGAAGCCGCAGTCGCGTACATGCGGACCGGTGTCCTGTTCATGGCGGCCGCCATGGGCGTCGTCGCGCTTGCCCTCTGGTGGCCCCTTTGGCGCGGACTGGCCATCGCCCTCGACGGGCGTGAGCTTGCCGCCGCGCGAGAGGTGCTGCCCTGGGCAGTGTTGAGCCTGTGGCTCCTCATCGTGAAGTCCGCGATCGACTCGTGCCTGCTGGGGATGGGGCGCGCCGACCTGCGCTCCATCGGAGGCATGCTGGGCATGCTGGCCCAGCTGGTCGCGTCGCTGATGCTCGTGGGGACGTTCGGCCTGAACGGTCTGGCGTGGGCGCAAGCGGGGCAGTTCGTGCTCGCCATCTGCTTCGAGCTCGGCGCTCTCGCCATCGTGACGAACAGCGCCGGCGACAGGATGGCATCGCCCTGGTTCTCCGGGGCGCTCCTGCGGGAGATGCTCGGATTCGGCGTCAAGCTCCAGGCGGGTTCTCTCGCCAACCTGATGTTCGAACCCGTCGTGAAGACCGCTCTCGGAGCGGTGGCGGGCACTCACGTCCTCGGGATCTTCGAGATCGCCTACAGGATGTCGTATCAGGCCCGAAACGTCGCGATCATGGCGCTGCAGCCTTCACTGCCCAAGTTCGCAGAGCTGTCGGTGGGAGACCAGCAGGGCCTGCGGGACCTCTTCTCGCGCATCTGTCGTGCCGCAGCCCTCATGGGTGGTGGGCTCATGCTTTTGGTCGCGGTGGCCTCTCCGCTCATCTCGTTCCTCTACCTCGACGAGGTCGATCCGCTCTTCATCTACGTGGTGGGAGTGGTCTCGGCGATGTGGGCTGCGACGATCTTCGCCTCGCCTGCCTACTACCTCGGTATCGCGAGTGGCCGCGTCGTGCCGTACGTGATGAGCGAATGTGTCTCCATCGCCATCGCGGGCCTGGCGGTCGTCGTCGTGGGTGCCGTCATCGATCCGGCAGCTTCCATCGTCGGTATCGCTCTGGGAAAGATCGTGGGCAGCTGTATCACAGCGGCATGGATCCGTCCCACCTCACGACTTCGCGACTCGGCACTGCTTCATCCGGATATCCTGAAGGCGACCGTCGTCGTGTTGCTGTGCTCCGTGACTGTGGTCCTGGTGAGCTTGCACGTGCGATGACCGGAGACGAGAGGCTCGACAGATGGCTCTGACGCAGTCGAGCACCCGTCGTGGCGCGCCCGCCGTCGACACGGGCCGGCGAGGGCACCGCACGGTCTACGCGTTGATCGTCGTCGCCCTGATCGGGATGCATCTGCGGCTCTCCGTGGAGACGAGCACCGGGGCACAGGTCGTTCCGATGTACCCGCTGCTGCTGAGCGCCGCCCTGCTCTCGTTCCGTGTCGGGAACGAGCTGGCTCGACGAGCGGGTCAGCTGATCGTGGTCCTGGCCGTGTTCCTGCTCATCGAGCCGTTCGTCTCCTTCGCTCCAGAGAGTGCGAGCGTCGTCAACCTGCTCTCGGCGTTGCAGCTCCTCGCCTCGGTCCTGTCGGCCTTGATCATCATCGCGGTGTGCCGGACGCTTCCCCGTGACGGCTTGCGCAAGCTGTTCTTCGGCTTCTGGGTCGCCTTGATGGTGCTGGCCCTGTTAGAGAGCGTCGGACTTCGCGACGTGTTCACCTCGATCCGCGATGCGCTCTACTTCACCTCGCAGCGAGGGATCTACTCCGAGGCGGCACGCGACATCGTCCTCTACGGGAAGATCCGACCGACTGCGCTGGCGAGCGAACCTTCCTATCTTGCCGACTCGTACATGAGCATGATCGTCGCGGTCTTCCTCCTGGATCCTCGACGAGGGCAGTGGTCGTCCTGGGTGCGGCTCGGGCTGATGGTCGCCATCGGCTTCGCGATCGCGCCGAGCCTGAAGATCGTCTTCTACCTGCTCGCTCTCGGGATCTGGATCCTGTGGCCGAGGACGCCCAAGCGGCTGGCGCTCGCGGGTGTGGCGCTGTCGACGGTCTTCTTTGTCATGTTTGTGACCTTCGAGTTCTCGCTCGGATCGGTCCTGACGAGGTTCGGGCTGGGGGAGACCGGCAGCTTCTTCGGACGCATCGCTGTCGCGCCGCAGATCGGTCTCGAGGCCGTCACCAACCACCCGGTCCTGGGGTACGGAGTGGGGAACACAGACGGACTCCTGCCCGTCATCGACGAGGCCTGGCAGAGCAGCGGGGCATACGCCCGTTTCCCGTGGTACCAGGGATTGGGCCCGTCGGAGCTCATGTCCAACGGGTTCTGGTGGCAGTGGGCGTTCCTCGGCGTGCTGGGCGGAGCCCTCTTGTGGATCCTCCTCGTGAAGATCCTGGCGGCTATGGGCGTGGAGCACCCCTTGCGGTCGATCGTCTGTGCGTGGGTGGTGTGGTACTCGGGCTTCGCCTTCGTCGACCCGGCGAGCTGGTTCGTCCTGGCGCTCTTCGTCGTCCCTGTTGTGACGAAGACGCTCGACGCCTCGACCGTGCCTTCCGGAGCCCCGACGGGGACGGTCCGCGGGAGGACCGGCCGAACCGTGGAGCCTCGAGTAGTCGGTAGCTGAGGTAGGTGGCTGCTCCGGTGAACAGGATCCCGACGAGTCCGAGCGCGATGAAGGGCAGTCCGAAGCGACCTGGGGTCAGCGTCTGTAGAGCGATGAGGTGCCACAGGTAGAGGCTGTAGCTCGCCAGGCCGATGAGGACCAGAGGACGGAGCCGGAGCACCCGCTCGACGACGGTGTGATGGGCCCAGGAGGGCAGGACGCACAAGCCCACGCTGGCGAGCGTGACGAGGGGGAATCCCACGTATCGGTACGCGCTGGTGTACTGACCCGGTCCGACGACGGTCCACAACGCAATCAGGGCGAGTGATGCCCACCCCAGAAGCTCGGCCCACGGGCGGCTGGGCCGGCTTCGCCCGCCGGCGTCCTGGAGCAGCAGCCCGATGGCGCAACCGGCGAGGATCTCGGAGAAGCGAGGCGCGGGAGCGAAGTAGAACCAGATCGCGGAGGTCGGCAGCGCTGTGACGTAGGCGACGACCGCCAGCCCCGCCGAACACCAGCCCGCGGTTCGTGCGCTGGTGCCTCTGCGTCGCCACAGGTAGATCAGCCAGGGCCAGACCAGGTAGAAGGTCCACTCCACTCCCAGCGACCAGGTCTGTCCGAATGGCTCGGTCGACCCGAGGTCCAGCGCGTAGACCCACGTTGCTCCCTGCCCCATGCTGATCCCGGCATTTCTCGCAGCCTCCGGGAAGGACACCGGCTCGCCCATCAGTCCAACGATGCAGGTGCCGATCACGAGAAGCCCGACGAGGGCAGGGTAGAGGCGCAGGATCCTGGCGCGGATGAACCGGAGGTAGGCCTGCGACATGGGGACGCGATCATCTCGGCGTTGCCACAAGAGGCTCGTGATCAGAAAGCCGCTGAGTACGAAGAAGACGTCGACCCCTATGTATCCGCCGTCGAAGTAGGGGGTGTAACGCGCCGCCCAGTGCACCAGCAGGACCGCGCCGATCGCGACGGCGCGGACTCCGTCGTAGTAGTCGATCCGTCCGTGGGACGGCCGGATCAGCGTGGTCATGAGGACCGGTGGAGGTGCCAGGCGGGGTCGAAGTCGCGCGCGCCGGCGTCCTTCGGGGAGATCAGCGCGGGCTTGAACGGAAGCGACACGTTGAAGGTCGGGTCGTCCCACCGGACCGACCGCTCGTTCTCGGGGTCGTAGTAGGCGGACACGAAGTACATCATCTCGACGTCCTCCGTCAGGGAGAGGAAGCCGTGGGCGCAGCCGTGCGGGATGTACATCATGGTGCGGTTCTCGGACGTCAGCTCGGCGCTGAAGGAACGGCCGAAGGTCGGTGAGCCCTCGCGCAGGTCCAGCACCACGTCGAGCAGGGCTCCTCGGATCACCTTGACGACCTTCACCTCGGCACTCTCGCCGAGCTGGTAGTGCATCCCCCGGAACGTGTGCTTGACGCGACTGAACGACGTGTTGAACTGGACGAACCGAGTCTCGAGGTCGAGCGCCTCGAACTCGTCGACGTCGAAGACGCGCGAGAAGAAGCCTCGATCATCACCCCGAGGCTCAAGGTCGATCGTGTACACGCCGGCGAGTGGCGACTCGGTGAACCTCACGGTGCCGTCCTCTCTGCAGCGCCCTGTCCCAGCGCCTCGTAGTCGTCGATCTGCGCGTCGAGCGCCGTGGCGTAGTCCTGTCCGGAGTCCGTGGCCTTGATCCAGTCCGCCGTCCACTGGACTGCCTCGCGACCCGTGAGTCGTGGCCGCCAGCCCAACGACTTCTCGGCGAGTGAGGCATCGAGCGTGAGGAGCTTCATCTCCACTGGGTGGAATCCGGAGGCCTGGTGCCACGGCCGGTCTACCCCCATCGCCTCGCCGAGTGTCTCGGTCACCTCACTCACGGTCATCGGCTGGTCAGGGACCGGAGCGAAGTTCAGGGCCCGCGGCAAGGTGGGCCAGCGGTGGTCGACCATCGCCTCGACGTAGTCCAGGTAGCCGCTCACAGGGTCGAGGACGTGCTGCCACGGCCTCACAGACCGAGGGTTTCGGAGCTCGACGCTGGTGCCCGAACGCATCGCGCGCCAGATGTCGGGGACGAGTCGGTCCTCCGACCAGTCCCCTCCGCCGATCACGTTGCCTGCTCGAGCGGTCGCGAGTGCGACGCCAGCATCGTCGTAGAAGCTCTGCCTGTAGGAGGAGACCACTTCCTCGCACGCAGCCTTGGAGCTCGAGTAGGGGTCGTGGCCGCCCAGGCGGTCCGACTCGACGAACGGGGTCCCAGAGTCGTCGTTGAGGTAGACCTTGTCCGTCGTGATTACCAGGACCGCCTGGAGGCGCGGCGCATGGTGGCGGAGAGCTTCCAGGACGTTGAGCGTGCCCATCACGTTGGTCGCGAACGTCTCGGCGGGCTCGGCGTAGGAGCGGCGGACCAGCGGCTGGGCAGCCATGTGGATGGCGACGGTCGGGTCGGCGTCGGCCACCGTCGACGTCAAGGTCGTCGCGTCCGTGATGTCGCCGACGACGGACTGCAGTCCCGGGAGGTCCAACGAGGGGAACAAGGCTGGAGTGGTGTCCGGCGCCAGCGCGTAGCCGACCTGCGAGGCGCCCATGCGCGACAGCCAGCGAGCGGTCCACGATCCCTTGAAACCCGTGTGTCCGGTCAGGAGGACGCGCTGGTCGGCCCAGAACTCTGGATTCGGCACGGTCTCTACTCCCACGTCTTCCAGGGAGCCTGGTCTGCTGCCCACAGGTCCTCGAGATGCATCTTGTCCCTCAGCGTGTCCATCGGCTGCCAGAATCCGTTGTGCTCGAATGCTGCCAGCTGTCCGTCGTGAGCGAGGCTCTCGAGCGGCTCTCGTTCCCAGATGGTCGCGTCGCCGTCGATACGATCGAGAACGCGAGGATGGAGGACGAAGAATCCGCCGTTGATCTGCCCGCCGTCGCCCGCAGGCTTCTCCTCGAACTTCTCCACTCGGCCGTCCGTGATGACGGTGGAGCCGAAGCGACCGGAGGGTCGCACTGCGGTGAGCGTCGCGTCGAGACCGTGCTCGCGGTGGAACGTGGCCAACGCTGTGAGGTCGACGTCGGCGACACCGTCGCCGTAGGTCATGAGGAAGGGCTCGTCGTCGCGGAGGAACGGCCGGACGCGCTTGAGCCGTCCGCCGGTCAGCGTCTCGGCACCCGTGTCGATCAGCTGGATCTTCCAGTCAGGCAGCGACTCGTTCTCCCCGAGGAAGGACACGGAACGCTGGCGGATGTCGACCTCGATCGAGGAGTTGTGCATCGCGTAGTTCGCGAAGTACTCCTTGATGTAGTAGCCCTTGTATCCCAGGCACACGACGAACTCGTTGAAGCCGTGCTGCGAGTAGATCTTCATGATGTGCCAGAGGATCGGATACCCACCCACCTCGACCATCGGCTTCGGCCTGACCGAGGTCTCCTCGGCGAGCCGCGTGCCGAGGCCCCCGGCGAGAATGACTACCTTCATGCGATGTCCCGTCCCTTGTATTGACTCATGAGAGTGCCGTCTCGTCGGACGGGTCGAGCGCTGCGGTCAGGGACCGGGCGCGATCGTCCCACGAGAACGCCGAGCGGCAGTCGTCGAAGGCTCGATTCTGGACCGCGTCGAGGAGCGCGGGGTCGTCGATCACCGCACACACCAAGGTGGCAAGCGCGTCGAGCGACTCCGCAGCGAGGTACCCGTCGCCGGGTGGCGTCGGCAGGCCGCTGATGGCCGACTCGAGACCGACGATCGGCAGACGTTGGAAGATCTGCGAGAGCAGGCGGAGCTTGAAGCCGCTCCCTACGGTGTCCACGATCAGGCCGGCTCGAAATCCACTGATCACCGACTCCAGGTCGTCGACGAATCCCACGACGTCCACGTTCGGGTACTCGGTGACGACTCGACGCTTCAGTGACTCCGGGACGTCACCGACGACCGCCATCTCGATGCCGTGCTTGTCGAGACGCTCGTACGCGACGCTGAACCAGTCGAGAAGAACTTGCTGCTTCTGCTCGGAGCGGCGCCCTCCCAGCAGGGCGATCCGGCGAGGGGTGGTCGCGTCGATGGTTCTTCGTGGTGTCATGGGGCCGTCGTAACCCGGCGACAGCACGAGGTACTTCCGCTGTGGAGCGATGGCCCGGAACGGCCGGAGATCGGCCTCGTTGATGACCGTCACGACGTCGGTCCGCCTTATGAGCCGGTTCTCCCAATACTTCACCTTTGCGAGATCCCATCGGGCCATCACGCGCTTCGGCAGCGACATGTCGTAGCCCTGGTACTTGCCGGCGCGCGTCGGGTACTCCCACTCGTGAGAGGTGTAGAGCACCGTCGTGTCCTGATGCCTGCGACGGTGCCTCAGCGCGTCGCGGAGGAGGTGCGCGGAGCCGATGTTGTCGAGCACCACGGCGTCCCAGGTGTCGCTGCGCAGGTGGCGCTTCGCCTCGCGACGGTAGTCGCGCCGGGCGCCCTTCCAGGCGATGAGGGGGAATGTCGACAGGACGGAGGCTGCGCGACCGCGGCGTTGAGCTGTCGTGACGACCCAGGTCACGCCGTCAGCGGCGTCCTCGACCCGGGCGCCACCGTCGGCGCAGACGACGGTCACGTCCGCGAACGTCGCCCAGGTCTCGATGAGGCCACGGCTGTACACCGCGTCTCCAGCGACGGCCGGAGGGTACGGCAGCACCTTGGTGAAGTAGAGGACGCGAGGTCGGCGCGACTGTGTGGTCATGTCTCTACCGAGAACCTGCCGGCGCCCACGTCGAGTAGGTGCGTCCTCTGGCTGCCCGAAGGACGCCGAGCAGCGTGGCCAAGAGGGCGATCACGATCTCGGCGAGAGCGGCGATCGGCCCGGACTTGACCTTGGCTGCGATCACCGTGCTCGCCGCGACGGCCACCAGCGCGGCCAGCCCGAGGAACGGCGCGACGGTCGTTGCAAGGCCGATCGCGGCAACCGTACCGATGATCACGAAGAGACCTCCGAACCAGCGGATCACCTTGTGGGAGACGTACTTGAAGGTGTCGATCCTCGACATGGTCCGTAGCTGTGGCTTCATGACGCGGTGGGTGTGGTAGGCGCGAGCTGCGATTCGCGCCTTGCGCGAGAACTCGTCCTTCCTGTCGGTGACGAGGCGTTCGTGGGCTACGACGTCGTCGACCTTGAGAAGCCTCTTTCCCGCGAAGACGGCAGCCATCGACACCGTCAGGTCGTCGAGGACGGTGTCAGGGAAGTCCGGGTAGAGCTCACGACGGACGGCGAAGATCGACCCGTCGGCACCCATCACGTTCCCCGTCCGGGACTCGAGGGTCTTGATCTTCTCCTCGAGTCGCCAATAGGCGCCGCCGACGGCCGCGGTGGAGCTGTCGTCAGCGTTCACGTAGCGCAAAGTCCCGCACACTCCGCCGACTTCTGGGTCGGAGAACCAGGAGGAGAGTCGTTCCAGCGCGTCCTCGCGCAGGGTCACGTTCGCATCGGTGAAGATCAGCACGTCACCGACAGCCTGACCCGCGAGGACCTTCATGCCGTGCGCCTTCCCGAGACGACCGCTGCCTTGGAAGACCTCGACCAGGTCGGGTCGTTCGGACAGCTTCGTCAAGGTGTCGTCGAGCGACCCGTCGTCATAGGCGAGGACCTGAAGCTCGGGATCGACCTTGCGCAGCGCTTCGAGGTTGGGGATCTTCACGTCGAGCGCGTTCGACTCGTTGAAGGCGCAGAACAGGAGGCTGAACCGCATTCGCGGTGCTGGACGCGGCTCCACGGGAACCTTCGGCAGTAGCGTGAGCACTGCGGGATAGATCGCATAGGGGTAGAGGACGCCGAGGATGCAGGCGGCCAGAACCACGGCACAAGTCGCGGTCATGCTTGATGGGACGTCCGGACCGTCTGGTGGCCCCCGAGCGGACTCATGCGCATCAGTATGCGCCGTCCGATGCGAGCACGGCCTTCATGGTTCGCCACAGGATCGCGACGTCGGCGGTCAGCGACCAGTTCTCGACGTAGTAGGTGTCGAGCTGGATGGCCTCTTCCCAGGTGAGGTCAGACCGCCCGGACACCTGCCACAGACCCGTCATGCCCGGCAGGACGCGCAGGCGGCGGTGGGCGACGTGGTCGTAGAGGTCGACCTCGAACTGGCGCTGCGGGCGCGGACCGACCAGGCTCATGGTCCCGAACAGGACGTTGAAGAGCTGCGGCAGCTCGTCGAGGGAGTACCGGCGCAGGAAGCCACCGACCCGGGTGATGCGCGGGTCGTTCTTCAGCTTGGCGAGCGGACCTACCGACTCTCCCTGCTCGGAGAGGAGCGATGCGAGGCGCGCGTCGGCGTCGGGGTGCATCGAGCGGAACTTGATCATGCCGAACGGCTCGCCGTCCTTGCCGATGCGCTCCTGGTGGTAGAAGACAGGACCGCGACTGGTCATCTTGACGGCGAGGGCCGCTGCCAGGAGGACCGGAGAGAGCATGAGGATCAGTGCCGCCGCACCAGCGCGGTCGAAGATCTGCTTGGGCCACGTCGCGGCGTCGCCGTAGGTCGGCTTGTCGACGTTGAGGAACGGCATCTTCCCGACGCGGCTCAGCTGGATGCGCGAGCCCGAGACGTCGACGACGTTGGGTGACACGAGCAGGTCGACGTCGAGACCTTCCAGCTCCCAGGTCAGCTCCTTCAGGCCGGCGTGACCCAGGTGCTCCGTGTCGGTGACGATCACCAGCTCCGCCTCCGCCACGCTCAGCGCGGCGTCGAGGTTGCGCTCGGTCCCCATCACCGGAACGAAGGCGTCCGGAATCGGGAGCCACTCGCACAGCGAGGTGGCGCGGTCCGGGACCCACACGCCCGTCACCCGGACGCCGGACTGAGGGCTGTTGCCCAGGTGGCGCGTGATGTCCTCGGCCGATCGCATGCCGCCGATCACGAGGGCGTTGGTGATCATCGCCCCCCGCTGGCGCTGGCGGTTCAGCCACGAACGCCACACGCGGCGGACGACGATCAGCCCCAGGAGGCCGAGAGGGAAGGTGATGGCGAGATACCCGCGCGAGGAGTCGATCTTGAAGACGAGGGACGCGATGGCCACGAGCCCGAAGAAGGTGACGGACGCGCGGACGATGCGGCGGTACTCCTCGACGCCGTCGCCCAGGACCCGGCTGTCGCGGGTGCGGTAGGCCTGCAGCGCGACGGACCAACCCACGGCGAGAGTGGCTCCGAAAGTCCAGTAAGAGACGGAGAGCGGGCCGTTGGTGGTGGCCTCGGCGTCAGCGCCGAAGCGCAGGACGGCTCCCAGGATGGCCACGGCGAAGAGAACGGCGGTGTCGGTCAGGAAGACACGGTGTGCGACCTGCTTGTGCCATGGCGCGCGGTGTGTCGCTGAGCTGTCGATGGCGGGGTCCTCAGGGGGTTCGACGGCGACAGCAGGTCGCTGGGTTCGCCGCGCGCTCGGGAGGTCCGCATGGGTAGAGGTCGTCCGACTGACGTCCTGGATGGTCATGTGCACCGTTCTCCGAGTTTCTCAGTGTGCTCCCCCGAGCCAGCACCCGCTCAGGTTAGGGCTGATTCCGGGGCGATTCGACCACTTTGTGTGAACGAGGTGTGACATCACAGGCGCCAAACGGTGATCCTCGCCACGTCTGGGTCGTTTGCCCTCTGCAACGACAGGGCATTCGACCCGTACGGCACTCGGGCCAAAGTCAGGGGCCAATGCGGTCGGGTCGGACGGGATCGGAAATCCGTCGTACGAATGTGGAGAAACCGCTGACGGGCGTGGTGCCGGTCGGTAATGTTCTTCTCGAAGCCCCGCTGATTCACCCCCCGAGATCAGCGGGGTTTCTCTATGCCGGAATCCCACTTCCGCTGGTGATGCAGACCACCCGGAAGTGACACGTTCCTGTCATCTTTCTTCCCTACCTTCGGATCGGAAGGAGGAGGGTGATGAGACGTACCTGGAGGCGCTGGCGCTGTCGGCTGAAGTACGGATACGCCTGCCCCCACCTGGAGCTGCACACCAGGGAGGGCAGGAAGGGCCTCGGCACGCGGAGGCGCTGACGAGCGTCAGTCGACCGAGACCGTGTTGTTGCTCAGGTTCGGGTCGGTGCGACCGGGCGACGTGACCGTCGCGGAGAAACCGGAAGCCTCGGGGGGCGACCAGGACGCCACGAGCGGACCGGGGTTCGGCCCCGACGCCGTGCAGATCACGACCCTCGACGCTCCGCCTCCCGTGCACGACCATCCGTTCTGCTGCACCCAGCCCACCGACAGCTCTTGCGGGAACGTCAACGTCACCTGCGGGACGTCGCGCGTCGCCACCACCGTCAGTCGCACGATGCGCTCGAGCTCCGTGCGCTCCACCGTCGCCGAGATCGACAGGTCCTCGTCGGGGGTCGGCTCAGGCGTCGGCTCGGGAGTGGGCTCGGGGGTCGGCTCAGGCGTCGGCTCGGGAGTGGGCTCCGGGGTCGGCTCAGGGGTGGGCACGGGCTTCGTCGGTGCCGGTTGCGGGCGGGCGTGGTGCTTGGTCGGTGCTGTCGGCGCTGCGGACGGGGACGCCGAGGGCGCAGGCTGAGGCGACGTGCCGGCGACCGGCTCGAGCGACGGCGCGACCGTCGGCTCGTCGACCGGGACGTCGGCCGTCTCGGGCGTGGTCTGCGGCGACGCCGTGACGGCGCTGGGTACGTCCTTCGCGACCACGCGTGCGGTGTCGCCGCGCTGGGACACCAGCACGGCGCCCACGGCCACCGCGGCGACCAGCACGGTCGCGGCCACGGCAGCGACGACGCCGAGGCCGGCGCCGGCCAGGCCGCCGACGCCGGACGCACCAGCGGCGCCGCCGGACGACGACGAGCTGCTCGTCGACGAGCCGCCGGTCGTCGACGACGTCGCGACCAGGCCGGCGCTCAGGGCGGTGCTCGTGGCGCCGAACGCGGCCACGCCAGGTGCGCCGAGCAGAGCCGGCAGCAGGAGCAGGCTGAGGTTGGCGGTGATGCCGCCGACCATGAGTGCAGCCTCGTTGCAGCCCTCGCAGTGCTCGAGGTGCGCCTCGACCTTGGCCAGGGCGCGAGGCCGCAGCTTCCCGCGGTCGTAGGCGGGCAGCAGCTCGCGCACCTCGCGGCACTCCGGGTCGTCGGTCTGGCCCAGGTGCGCTGTCAGGTAGGCGTTGCGCAGACCCTCGCGGGCGCGCAGCGCAAGCGACGAGACCGCGTTCGGGCGGATGCCGAGCGTCTGCGCGACCTGCTCGGGCGACTCGTCGTGGATGGTCGTGTGCCACAGCACCGCCTGCCAGCGCTCCGGGAGCGTCGCGAACGCCTGGGCCAGCAGGCTCGACTCCTCACGCAGGTCGACCCCGTCACCCGCCGCCGGCACGGGCGCCTCGTCGACGTCCTCGTACAGGTCGATCCGCGACGCCGCCTTCGACGCGCGGTAGAAGCCGTTGCGCACCGACGTCAGCAGGTAGGGGCGGAAGGCGAACTCAGGTCCGGCGCCGTTGCGGATCGCGCGGAGCACGCCGACGAACGCCTCCGAGGCGAGGTCGTCGGCGGCGGAGCGGCCGGCCAGGGCCGTCGCGAGACGGACGGCCGGGGGGTGGTGGCGCTCGAACAGAGGACCTGCGGCGTCGTCGTCTCCATCGCGGTAGCGCTGGATCAGCTCGGCGTCGCTCGGGTCGAGAAAGAGGTCAGGCATGGGTCGCCATTCGGCTGGTGAACAAGGGGATCTGGGGGGGTAGCCCTGTGACCAAGAGTGCGTCGTCATCGTCCCGTCACGCAAAATTCGGACAAAAGATCAAGGAGATCCGCGTGATCGTCCCACCGTGACCCACTCCTTTCCTCTCGTCGGCGGGAACGTCCCGTCATTCCAGGGGCGAGAGGAAGCGGTACACCGTGAGCATCCGAGCCCTGCCCTGCCGACCCCCCACGCTGCGTCTCGTCGGCGGACCCGGCGACGACATCGCGCACGTCGCCGGGCTTCTGGCGCGCTGCACGCCGGGAGGCGGCTGGCAGCCCACGCTCGCGGCACGCCTCGGCCGGCTGCACGCGCAGGAGGGCGCCGACCTGCACGGCCTGCTCGCCTGCATCGACGACACCCTCCTTGCCGCCGGCCGCTCGCCGGCCACGCCGCAGGTGGCGCGCGCGGCGCTCGAGGCCTGGACCAAGGAGCGGTGCCGACGCGGAGAGGACGTCGACAACCCGCTCACCGGCACGCCGGGAGCGGAGAACCTGCGCCGCCAGCTCGAGCGGGTGTGCCTCGCGGCGTCGCCGCGCGTGCTCGTGGCCGAGGTGATCGTCGACGAGCTGGTGCAGTGCGACCGCGGCGCGCTGCGTGACGTGGAGACCGAGCTGAGCCTCGCGCTCGTGCGCGCCGTCCTCGACGACCAGCTCGGTGCCACCGACCACCTCCACCACGGACGGTGGTCGCGCCTCGGCCCGCACCGGCTCGCGGCCCTCGTCGACGTCGCCGACGTCGCGGCCCTCGTGGCCGGGGTGAGCCGGTCGCGTCGCTGGCTCGGACGGTGGCGCGCCGACATCGACGTCGCGGCCTGGTTCGAGCCGGTGCCGTCCGAACCGGGCGCACGGGGCGCGCTCGTCAGGGACCTCGCCATGTGAGGCGAACGAGACCGCCGTCCACGGACGTGACCAGGGGTGCAGGTCCGCGGTGGGGAGCACGCTCCCTCGGGGGGACGGTGCACATGAAAGACGCCGGCGGCGACCGACCGGCTCAGAGGTGCTGCGGAGGGAGCAGCACCGAGAGCAACGGCGGTCGCCGCCGGCGACGCGTGCGAAGGATCAGCTGCCGACGTCGAACTTCGGCGACGGGGCAGCGGCAGGATGCTCGGACGTCGGTCGCTTCGGTGGCGCGATCGACGTCGGACGATCTCGGACGAACTCGCGTTCCATCCAGTGCAGGCGGTTCGCGCCTGTGCGCGGATCCCAGAAGTCGCAGAGCACGAGGCTCTCGTAGGTGTGGGTGGCCATGGCGGGCACGAGCTCCTTGACCTGCTCGCCGCCGTGGTCCCAGAGGCAGCCGACCCAGACGGGCCGGGGGTTCGCCAGCGGCACCGGCGTCCCCGAGGGCGTCGGTTGCTGGTTGATCAGGAGGGACATGTCCCTAACCTATTCACTGAACAGGTTCTGACCAACTTTTGGTTGAAGATTTGTTCACCGACCAGGTCACACCAGCTCGCGGTTGGCGAACTGGTTCAGCTTCTCGCAGACGAACACGACGTGGCGGTGCAGCCACACGGTCGCTGCGGGACCGAACGACGCCGACGTCGCGTCGACCGAGTACGTCAGGCGGCTGCCTGTCAGGTGGTCGTGCAGCTCGATCGTCTCCAGCAGGTCCGCCATCGGCGTCTCGGTGCGCAGCGCGAGGCACTGACCCGCCCTGAAGTCCGCGACGTGCACCGTCGCGTCGACGCCGTGCAGGCCGTTGTGGTGCTTGCACACGTACGACGACGCAGGATCCAGGACCGTGCTGTCGGTGGACACGCACTCCTCCAGCGCGCTCCACTCGGAGATGTTCTCCAGGGACACGAGCTCGTCCCACAGTCGCTCGCGGGCGAGCGAGGACTCGATCTCGTGACCATCGATGAGCATTCCTGAACGGTAGGTCCGGTTCGACGGGTCCGCAGTGCGAGAAAACCATTGAAATCTCAACCAACTGAGCGGCTGGAGTGCGCGAGCGTCGGCACGCCTCCCCGGGGAGCGCTGGCAGCGCAGGCGCCGCGACGTGCAGGCACCCGTGACATTTCCCACTTGTTACGACCAGGTAGATGAAAACTTCTTCAACTCCGGTACGGTCACTCCAACCGATTGCGGGGGAGGACCCCCCGGAACGTGTCCCCGGACGGGGCAACGAGAGGAAACGACACGATGGCAGACGTGGCGGCGGCGCTCGACAAGGCCGGACTGACCAACACGCACGTGCGCGAGTACGTGGAGCACTGGGCGGGGGTGACCGGCGCCTCGCAGATCGAGGTCGTCTCGGCCGCCGACGACGCCCGACTCATCCAGGAGGCGCTCGACGCCGGGGAGCTCCTCCCCGCCGGCGAGGGTCGCTACTACTCCCGCTCCTACTTCAAGGACACCGCACGCGCCGAGGAGCGCACCATCGTCGCCACGCACGACGAGGCCGACAAGGGCGTCTACAACAACTGGCGTCCCGCCACCGAGATGAAGGAGAAGCTGGTCGGGCTCATGACCGGCGCCTCCGAGGGCAAGACGATGTACGTCATCCCCTACCTCATGGCACCGAAGGGCTCGCCCCTCGAGAAGTACGCGGCCGGCGTCGAGCTCACCGACAACCGCAACGTCGTGTTGCAGATGATCCGCATGGCCCGCGTCGGCGCCGAGTACATCAACGACCTCGGCGACTCCTTCGTGCGCGCCGTGCACGTCACCGGCGACCTGGAGAACCTCGGCCAGGGCACCCCCGACGACAAGCGGTACTTCGTCACCGTCGCCGACGAGCGCACCATCCTGCACTTCGGCTCCTCCTACGGCGGAAACGCGCTGCTCGGCAAGATCGCCCACGGCCTGCGCCAGGGCTCCTACGACGGCTGGAAGAACGGCTTCCTCGTCGAGCAGTTCATGCTGCTCGGCATCGTCGACAAGGAGACCGGCAAGAAGTACCACATCTGTGGCGGCTTCCCGTCCGCGTCGGGCAAGACGAACCTCGCCATGACGCTCGCCCCCGACGCCCTCGGCGACCGCTACTACGTCGAGTTCTACGGCGACGACATCGCGTGGCTGTGGGTCGGCGACGACGGCAAGCTCTACGGCATGAACCCCGAGAACGGGGTCTTCGGCGTCGCGAAGGACACCAACGAGAAGACCAACCCGACCGCCGTCGACTCCATCGTCGAGGGCACCGGCGCCATCTTCACCAACGTCGCCTACAACCCCAAGACCCAGGAGGTCTGGTGGGAGGGCAAGGGCGACAAGCCCACCGACCTCGACGGCTGGGAGGACTGGAAGGGCGACCTCATCGCCGACCGTCAGGGCGAGGAGGTCGACGCGCCGTGGGCCCACCCCAACAGCCGCTTCACCACCACGCTGGAGAACGTGCCCAACGTCGCGAAGGACTTCGAGGAGCCGCAGGGCGTCGAGATCCACGGCGTCATCTTCGGCGGCCGCACCCGCGACCGTGAGCCGCTCATCCGCGCCATCGACGACGTCGCCGAGGGCGTCTACGACGGCCTGACCCTCGGCGCCGAGGCCACGGCCGCCGCCGACGGCCTCGAGGGCGTCCTGCGCTACGACCCGATGTCGATGCGTCCGTTCATGTCCTACTCCGAGGGCGCCTACGCCGCCCACTGGCTCGAGGTCTTCTCCCGCGCCCAGAAGAAGCCCGTGTTCGCGCACGTCAACTGGTTCCAGCGCGGCGACGACGGCCGCTTCCTGTGGCCCGGCTACCGCGAGAACCTGCGCCCGCTCGTGTGGCTCATGCAGTACATGAACGGCGAGGTCGAGGGCGAGCGGACGCCCGTCGGCGTCATCCCGAAGCGCGACGAGCTGCTCCTCGAGGGTCTGGACGAGCAGGCCCTGGCCGACCTCGACACGATCCTCACGATCGACGTCGACCGCTGGCGGGAGGAGATCGGCCACCGCCAGGTGCACCTGGAGCAGTTCCACGGACTGCCCGAGGAGATCTGGGAGGCGCACCGCCGCGTCGCCGCCGCTCTGGACGACACCGCGCTCGACGACGCCTGAGCCGGTGTCTGCCACGAGCGCACCGCTGCACCACAGCAAGGCCGAGCTCTTCCGCACGCTCGGGCACCCGGTCCGCATCCGGGTGCTCGAGCTGCTGGAGGACCGGCCGATGGCCGTGCGCGAGCTGCTCGCCGACATCGAGGTCGAGTCGTCGTCGCTGTCGCAGCAGCTGGCCGTCCTGCGTCGGGCCGACCTCGTGACGTCGACCCGACGCGGAGGCACCGTCGAGTACGCGCTGGCGACGGATCGCGTCGCCGAGCTGCTCGCCGCCGGCAGGGCCCTGCTCAACGTCCTGCCCTGACCCACCCCCACCCGACCCCGCCCAGCCTCCGCTGGGCGGGGTCGCGTGCGTCGCGGTCGAGTGCGCCAGGACGGGCTGTCCGAGCGGTTTGCCAAGATGAGGCCATGTCGGCCCTGTCGAAGGCACTCGCCTACCGGCGTCTCGTGGATGAGCACGCTGCCCTGCGACTCCTGCGCGCCGACCTCGCACCCGTCATCGCAGGCATCCTCGCCGAGCGTCTGGGTGCACCCGGAATGCGCATGCCCACCGAAGAGCTCCACGCGGCCGTGGAGGCAGATCTCGAGGAGCTGCGTCTGCACGAGGAGCTCAAGCAGAACGCACGTGCCTACTGCGACGACTGGCGCAACGCCGGCTTTCTCGTGCGGCGCACCGATCGCGACAGCCGCGGAGAGACCTACGAGCTGTCGGCCGCCGCTCACCTCGCGCTCCGGATGTTCTCCCAGCTCGAGACACCTCGCACCACGATCACCGAGTCGCGTCTCGTCGGGCTTGCTGCCGCCATCCGTCAGCTCGCCCGCGACACCGACCCTGACGGCACCCGTCGACTCGAGGTCCTGCTGACCGAGCGAGACCGCATCGACGCCGAGATCACCGCGGTACGCGGAGGTGAGGTGACCACGCTCGACGACCGCCGCGCCGCCGAACGCCTCGCCGACATCCTCCTGCAGGCCGAGCATCTCCCCGGCGACTTCGCCGGGGTACGAGCTCGCTTCGAGAGTCTCAACCAGGACCTCCGCGCCAGCATCCTCGACGCCGACGAACGACACGGCAGCGTCCTCGACGACGTCTTTCGCGGTGTCGACCTGATCGAGGCCTCCGACGAAGGCCGAACCTTCACCGCCTTCGCCGCGCTCATCCGCGACCCCGAGCGGTCCGCCGCCCTCGACACCGACCTCGCCGCCCTGCTCGAGCGTGACTTCGCCCGCGCGATCGACCCAGGGGCACGTCGCGCGCTCCGCACGCTTGTCCGCGACCTCAAGCACGGCAGTCGCGACGTGCACCAGGTACTCACCGAGTTCGCTCGCGGTCTGCGCCGCTATGTCTACTCCCAGGAGTTCCAGCGCGACAGGCGGCTCCGCGACGCGCTGCGGGAGTCGCTCTCCGTCGCCGTCGCTGCCTCTCGCCGCATCAAGCCCTACGCGCGGATGCCGCGCGACATCGAGCTGTCGGCGCTCCCGTTCTCCACCGTGGGAGAGATCAGTGCGCACGACCCGTCCGACTACGACACCGGTGCCACCCTCGACGACGCGACCACCACGACGGTCGACCTCGAGGCACTCCGCGCGGTCGCGCGAGAGAGCGAGATCGACTTCGTCGAGCTCGTCCGCAACGTCAACGCCGTCCTCGACGAGGTGCCGTCCGCCTCGGTAGGCACCGTCCTGCGCCACCGCCCTGCCAGCCAGGGGGTCGCCAGCGTCGTCGGGCTGCTCTCCCTCGCCACCGTCCACGGGCGGCTCGACCCGAGGTCGGCCGAGTCGCTCACCTGGACGGGGACCGACGGTGTCCCGCGATCCGCCATCATCGCCACCCACACCTTTACGGAGAAGATCAGATGAGTCTCGCGGACCCCGCCGGCGCCCCGCGCCTCTGGAAGGACGACACGGGCAGGCTCGTCGAGGACTCGCGGCGGGCGGTGCTCGAGATCCTCAAGGGCCCGTACCTGTCAGGGCGCCGACGGCCACAGCTCTGGGCCGCCCTGATGGCCGACGAACGCGCCATCCGATCGCTCCTGCACGATCTCTTCCTCGAGCTCGTCATCGACCCCGTGGACGAGTTCGCCTTCACCCGCAAGGTCCGCACCGACGAGATCGAGGTCCCGAGCACGCTGCGCAGCGAGAGTCTCGCGTTCATCGACACCGCGATGCTCCTCGTGCTTCGTCAGCTCCTCCTCGCGACGTCCGGAGAGCGGCGGGTGATCGTCGGCCAGGACGAGGTGTACGAGCGGCTGAGCATCTACTCCGACGGCGACGAGTCCACGTTCCGTCGCAACCTCAATGCAGCCTGGGGGCGCATGATGAACAAGCTCCGGGTCATCCACCCTGCGGGCGAGGAGCGAGCCGAGATCTCACCCGTGGTCAAGTTCCTGCTCGACGAGGATGAGGTCCGCGCTCTCACCGAGGAGTACCGGCGCATCGGCGAGGGTGCCGCGTCAGGTGAGGACGTCTCATGACCCTTCCCCTCGACCTCCCGGTCCCGGCCACCGGACAGTGGCGCCTCGCCGAGGTCCAGCTCGCCAACTGGGGCACGTTCGACGGCAAGATTTACCGGCTGCCGATCGCCCGACGAGGTCACCTGGTCACCGGGCCCTCCGGGTCGGGCAAGTCGTCCCTGCTCGACGCGATCGCCGCTGTCCTCACCCCGGACAAGTGGCTACGGCTCAACCAGGCGGCGCAAGGCAGCGGCGCCCGGGCCGATCAGCGCAGCCTCGTCAGCTACGTTCGCGGTGCATGGTCGCGCACCGTCGACGACGACGAGGACCGCGTCGTCAGTCAGTTCCTGCGCACCGGAGCGACCTGGAGCGGGATCCTGTTGCGACTTGAGTCCGGGACCACCCAACCCGTCACGCTGGCCCGCTTGTTCTTCCTGCGCGCCGGCGGCTCCAGCAACGCCGACATCAACGACGTCTGTGTGCTGGAGCGATCGGCCATCGACCTGCGCGACGTCGAGCCGTTCGTCCGTAAGGGCGTCGAGGTGCGCAAGCTGCAGGCCGCCTGGCCGGACGCCGTGGTCACGAGCAACCGGTCCCACGCCCGCTTCTACGCACGACTCAGGTCCGTCGTCGGCATCGCGGACGAGACCGCCCTCCAGCTCCTGCACAAGACGCAGTCGGCGAAGAACCTGGACAGCCTCGACGACCTCTTCCGCGACTACATGCTCGAAGAACCGTCCACCTTCGCGCTCGCAGACAACGCGGTGGCGCAGTTCGGTGAGCTCCGCAGCGCCCATGACCGCGTCGTGCAGCTGAGGTTGCAACGCGATCACCTCCTGCGGCTCCGCGACGCTGCCTCCGCCCACGACGAGGCCCGCGTCGCAGCGGAGAAGGCGAAGGACCTCGCCAGCCACGTCGTCGGCTACCAGCATGCCCGCACGCTTCTGCTGGCCACCAACGAGGCTGAGGCCCTCAGGGAACGCCTGGTCGTCCTCCGGGAGGACGTCGCGACTGCACGGCTGCGCGACACCTCGTCGGACGAGGCACTGCGTCGCGCCGAGCGCCTCGCGCTGGAGCTCGGAGGTGCGGAGGCCGAGCACGTCCAACGGGCGATCGACACCGCCGAGCAAGCCGCGCGCGACACGGAGGAACGCTGGCAGACTCTGGCGCGGCAGCTCGCCGCCGCGGGCATCCAGAGTCCGCCCCGGACGGCAGGTGAGTTCGCTGAGCTTCGTCGGGCCATCGAGGAGATGATCGACGACACCGAACCGGAGACCGCGTCGTACGAGCAGCTCCAGCGCCTGTTCGAGACCCGCGCCGAACGGGATCGGCTCACCGACGACATCGCGTCGCTCCGCAGGACCGGGAGCACGGTACCCCCGCGACTCCTCGCGGTTCGGACGGCTCTCTCCGCGCACCTCGGGCTGCCGGACACGGCACTCCCGTTCGCGGCCGAGCTGATCGAGGTCGCCCCTCGTCACGTCGCCTGGACCGGTGCGATCGAGAGGGTGCTTCGACCGCTCTCTCTCGCGATGCTCGTGCGGTCCGAGCACCTCCGGCCCGTGCGGCGCTGGGTCGAGGAACACCAGCTCGACGGCCTCCGCCTGGTCTTCGAGGAGGTCCGACCGGACGCCGCGCCGCCACGACCGGCGCGCAGCGACGTGTCGCTGCTGCACCGGGTCGTGATCGCCGACGGACCATTCGCCGGGTGGCTTGGAGGGCAGCTGTCCGAGCGGTTCGACTACGCCTGCGTCGACAGCCCGGATCACCTGGACCGTCACGACAAGGCGGTCACGATCGGCGGCCAGGTCAAGACGTCGCGCACGCGGTACGAGAAGGACGACCGCATGCGCATCGGTGACCGGCGCGGGTGGGTCCTGGGCGATCGCGAGGCGAAGATCGAGGCGTTGGTCGAGCGCCTCATCGGCGCGGAGGCCGAGCTGGCCGCAGCGCAGGAGGTCGCCGCCGACGTCGAGCGGCGCCGAGCAGCGTCGATCGAACGCCGTGGTGTGCTCAAGACCGTCCGTGAGCAGCGTTGGGCTGCGGTCGATGTCGAGGGTGCGCAGAGCCGCGTGGCCGAGCTGCAGCACCAGCTCGAGGATCTCACGAGCGCCGACTCCGAGCTCAGCACCGCGGTGCAGACGGTGGCTGCGCGTCGCAGCGAGCGGCAGGCGTCCGCGGAGGTGCTGCGAGCCGCTGAGCTGGCGGTGGCGCAAGCGGAGAGCGAGCAGCGTCGCCTCGGGGAGGAGATCGATCGGCTGAACGCGTCGTCGCGCGAGGAGGGCGCGCTCGACCCCGAGGTCGTCACCGAGCTGGACGGACGGTTCCGTGCGAGGCGGCGGCACCTGGACCGGGTCGGCATCGCCGCCGTCGGACAGCAGGTCGTCCAGGATCTCCGCGACGATAGCGACGCGGAGACCCGCCGGGCCAACACCGCGGCGGAGGCCATCGTCCGCGAGGCCACGTCGTTCAACGAGCAGTGGCCTGCCGCTGCGGTCGCGGCTGACCTGACCCCGTCGGTGGACGATCGCGGCGGCTACCTCGACGTACTCGACCAGATCGTCGCGAACGGTCTGCCCCAGCACGAGGCCAGCTTTCTGCGGCTCCTGCGGGAGCGCTCGCGCGACATGGTGGCAGACCTCGTCAACGACATCCTGGCAGCGCCGCGGGAGATCGCCGAACGCATCGGCCCGGTCAACGACTCGCTGCGCAGGTCGCCGTTCGACACGGACCGCTTCCTGGGTCTGAAGGTCAAGACCCGTCACACCGACACGGTCACGCGATTCATCGCCGACCTGCGGGCCGTGGCGAGCTTGGGCTGGACGGAGGATGACCTGGAGGCCGCAGAGGAACGGTTCGCCGTGCTCAGCCGCATCATGGAGCAGCTGGCCTCCAGCCTTCCGGCGGACCGTGCGTGGCGCCGTCAGTGCCTCGACACCCGCCAACACGTAACCTTCCGGGCCGAGGAGATCGACCCCGACGGCCACGTGCACGCCACGTACGACTCGGGGGCGGCGATGTCGGGAGGGCAGCAGCAGAAGCTCGTAGTGTTCTGCCTCGCCGCTGCGCTGCGGTACCAGCTCGCCGACGCAGACGACGTCGTCCCCCGGTACGGCACGATCGTCCTCGACGAGGCGTTCGACAAGGCCGATACGAGGTACACGCGCATGGCCCTCGACGTGTTCGTCGAGTTCGGTTTCCAGCTCATCCTCGCCACCCCGCAGAAGCTTTTGCAGACGATCGAACCGTACGTGGGTGCGGTGACCTCGATCGAGAACCCCACTCGGAAGCTCTCCCAAGTCTCGAGCGTCGTCTGGGACGATGAGGTTCCGTCGTGATCGGGGTCGCCGAGGCGCGCGCGGGGGCAGCGGCCACCCTGCGGCGACGTGGCACTGATTGGGCCGTTGCTCCGCCCGACGAGCCGGCTCTCACGATCCTGCTGAAGCCGCCCACGGAGCGCGAGGCGATGGTCGATCAAGCCGGTGCCGAGGCCTGGGCGCGCGCATGGACGGACCCCGCGTTCGTCGGTGGTCTCACCGTGGAGTGGGAGGAGCGCTCGTGGCGGCGGGTGGGTCGTCAGCGGGTGCCGGTGAGACTGGTGGCCCGTCGTCCCGACGATGTCGCAGCGTTGGCGGGGGGCCGGGTCGCTTCCGAGTGGAGGCTATTCGCTGCTCGTGTGGCAGAGATCCGAGGACGGTGGGGACCGTCGGAGGAGCTCGACGCCACCTGCCGACGTCATGCGCGTGAGATCACCGGGTGGGACGAGGACCGGTTCCTGCAGGTCCTCGACGTCGCTCAGTGGCTCGCCATCCACCCCTCCGACGGGTTGCGTCCGCGGCAGGTCCCTGTGCGAGGGGTGGACAGCAAGTGGCTAGGGCGCCACCGCGGCGTGCTCACGGCTCTCACGACTGCCACGACGGGCCGGCCTGGGTTGGGGCTGGTCGATGGGGACCCGCTTCTCCGGGTGAGGTGCCTCGACTCCTCGCTCTGCATCGGTGGGCTGGCGGACCTCGCCGCACCGGTCCGTCAGCTCGCGAGCCTCGCTCTGCGCCCGGACGTCGTCTTCGTGTTCGAGAATCTCGAGACCGTCCTCGCCATGCCGCAGTGGCCCGGCGCCGTGGTGCTACATGGCTCCGGCTATGCCGTCGACGTCCTCGAGAAGCTGCCGTGGCTGGCGCGGTGTCCGATCGTCTACTGGGGAGATCTCGACTCGCACGGTTTCGCGATCCTGAACAGGTTGCGATCTCACCTCGACGGGGTGACGAGCGTGCTTATGGATGAGAAGACCCTCCTGGACCATCGTGACCTTTGGGTGATCGAGCCCCGACCGGCGCGCGGCGTGCTCGACGAACTGACGTCGGACGAGCGTGCCGTGCTAGCGCGGATTCGTGCGGAGGGTGACGTCCGGCTGGAGCAGGAGCGAATCCCCTGGGACCTCGCCCTGAGGGAGCTCAGATCGGTTTCGCGAGGCTGATGACCGAGCGCGTGGGGTGAGCGGCAGCGTCGGCGTGGGGTGGTCTCGATACGGCGACTTCTGCTCCTTCGTCGCGACGTCGCCTACTCGACCAGCGGTCAACTCGCTGGTCGAGTAGTCAGGACGAGCTTGCGAGGTCCTGACGTATCGAGACCACTCGGCAGGGGCTCAAGCGTGGGCCACCCCCCAGCGTCCGCTTGGGGTGGTCTCGATACGCCCGGAGCACGCTCCTTCGTCGCGGCTCCGCGCTACTCGACCAGCGGGTGGGGGCGGGGATGGACCGCTCGACCAGCGGTAGGGGTGGTGTCTCTTCGACCAGCGGTGGGGTGGGTCAGTCGCTGCCGAAGAGGTCGCGGGTGTAGATCTTGTCGGCCACGTCGGCGAGGTCGGGGGTGTGGCGGTTGACGACGATGACGTCGCTGCGACGCTTCAGCTCCTCGAGGTCGCGCAGGACCTCCGAGCCGAAGAACGGCTCGTCGGGCAGCAGCGGCTCGTACACGAGCACCTCGATGCCCTTCGCCTTCAGCCGCTTCATGACGCCCTGGATGCTCGAGGCGCGGAAGTTGTCCGAGCCCGACTTCATCACCAGGCGGTAGATGCCGACCGTCCGGGGCTGACGACGCAGGATGTCCTCGGCGACGAAGTCCTTGCGGGTCGAGTTGGCGTCGACGATCGCGCCGATCAGGTTCTGCGGCACGTCCTCGAAGTTCGCTCGCAGCTGCTTCGTGTCCTTCGGCAGGCAGTAGCCGCCGTAGCCGAACGACGGGTTGTTGTAGTGGCTGCCGATGCGCGGGTCCAGACCCACGCCCTCGATGATCTGCCGCGAGTCGAGGCCGTGGATCGCCGCGTACGTGTCGAGCTCGTTGAAGTACGCCACCCGCAGCGCCAGGTAGGTGTTCGCGAACAGCTTGATCGCCTCGGCCTCGGTCGAGTCGGTCAGCAGCACCGGCACGTCGTCCTCCAGGGCGCCCTCGCGCAGCAGCTCCGCGAACGCCTCGCCCTCGGCGGTGCGGGCACCCACGACGATCCGCGACGGGTGCAGGTTGTCGTACAGCGCCCGACCCTCGCGCAGGAACTCCGGCGAGAACAGGATCGTCAGGTCCGGGTGCTGCTCGCGGATGCGGGCCGTGAACCCCACGGGAACGGTCGACTTGATGACGATCGCCGCCGCCGGGTTCACCTCGCCGACGGCCGCCACGACGCTCTCGACGGAGCGCGTGTTGAAGTAGTTCGACTGCGGGTCGTAGTCGGTGGGCGTCGCGACCACGACGAACGAGGCGTCGACGTAGGCCGACGCGGCGTCGGTGGTGGCGGTCAGGTCGAGCGGCTTCTCGGCCAGGTACTGCTCGAGCTCGACGTCCTCGATCGGCGACGTGCGCGCGTTGATCTGCTCCACCTTGGCGGCGTCGATGTCGACGGCCACCACCTGGTGGCGCTGGGCGAGGATGACGGCATTCGAGAGGCCGACGTAGCCGGTTCCCACCACTGCGATCTTCATGGCCGCAGCCTAACGTCTGGCATCGCGCCCCCGACCGGACAATGCCGTGCGACCCCGCGGCGACAGGCTCCGTCAGGTGCTGTCGCAGCACCCCCGCGCGCCGCTACGATGAGCGCACCCCCGTCGCCTTCCTCACCCCTGGAGAAGGCGGCGGGGCCTCGTCGTCCCCGTCAGGGGGTCAGGACTCGTCGGCCGCGTGCGTGTCGGTGCGCTGGACGAAGCGGGTCAGCCGCTCCTGCACGAGCGCCACGTGGTCGTGCAGCCACACCGTGACAGCCGGGCCGAACATCGACGACGTCGCCGCGGCGGTGTAGCGGACCAGCGTGCCTCGACCGTCGGGCTCGAGGACCACGCGCTCGTTCACGACCGCCATCGCCGACGCCGTGCGCAGCTTGAACTCGTTCGGCGGGTCGAGGTTCGTGACCACGATCGAAGCGTCCAGCTCCTCGTCGCGGTGCTGCAGGACGCACAGGTAGGACTGGGCCTGCGCCAGGACGTCGGTGTCGGTGGACAGGCAGCGGCCGACAGCACTCCACTCCCCGAGGGTCTCCAGACGCAGGAGGTTCGCCCACAGCTGGGCGCGCGTCTGGGGGGACGCGATCTGGTACTCCTCCGCAATCATGCTTCGACGGTAAGCATCCTGCGAGGCGGGCGCATCCCAACGCGCCGTGCGGAGCATGTGGAGAGGTTGACCGTCCGTCAGATCCACCGGCGACGGCGGAACACGGCCCACAGACCGACGCTCACGCAGCCCATCAGCAGCAGCGCGAACGGGTAGCCGAGACGCCAGTGCAGCTCGGGCATCTGGTCGAAGTTCATGCCGTACACGGTGCCGATGAGGGTCGGCGCGAACAGGATGGCCGCCCAGGCCGAGATCCGCTTGACCTCCTCGTTCTGGTCGAGGCTGGCCTCGGTGAGCGCCTTCATCTCCTCGTTCTGCTTCTGCGCCACCAGGGTGGCGTTGACGGTCATGATGTCGCGCAGCAGCTGGCGGAACCCGTCGATCTGCTCGGTCACCTGCGTCAGGTGGTCCTCGACGTCGCGCAGGTAGCGCTGCAGCTCCTCGTCGATGCGGTACTTCGTGAACCCGCCGGCCAGCGAGCGCAGCACGCGGGCGAGCGGTGCGGCGGCGCGCTGGAACTCGATCACCTCGCGGGTCAGCTCGTAGATGCGCCGCGAGACGCGCGGGTCGCCGGAGAAGACCTCCGTCTCGATCTCGTCGATGTCGTTCGCGAGGCCTGCCACCACGGGCAGGTAGCCGTCGACCACGCGGTCGAGCACGGCGTAGAGGACGGCCTCCGGGCCGAGGCGCAGCAGGTCGGGGTTGCTCTCGAGGCGGCGACGCACGGCCGACAGGTCGGGCGCCTCGCTGTGCCGCAGCGTGACGACGAAGTCGGGCCCGACGAACACGTGCACCTCGCCGAACTCCACCTCCTCGACGTCGTCGAGGTAGCGGGCGGCGCGCAGCACGACGAACAGGGTGTCGTCGTAGCGCTCGATCTTCGGGCGCTGGTGGGCGACGATCGCGTCCTCGACGGCGAGGCTGTGCAGGTCGAGCTCGTCGGCGAGCGACCCGAGCTCGTGCTGGTCGGGCCGGTAGAGGCCGACCCACGCGAACGCGTCGGGGTGCTCGCGCAGCGCACCGTAGGTGTCGGCGAGCGTGCGGGGCGACGCGACGCGGTCGCCGTCGACGTAGACGGCGCTGTCGACGAGGCTCTCGCGACCCTCGGCCTGGCGGTCGGCGGCGTGCGCTGCGGTCGGCTGGTCCGCGTGGGGACGGTCGGGGGTGGGGTGCTGACGGCGCACGCGGGTGGTCAGGGTGCGCAGGGACGTGAAGGAACGGTCGGACATGACGGACTCCGTCGGGGTGGGCCGCAGGGCTGCGGCGGGCCGGTGCTGACGACGGTGCTGGTCCCGGTGCGAGCGACCGGGGCGACGACGGCGCTCAGGGGCGCGGTCGTCGACTGGGAGGTTCACCGGACACGGCAACCACCTCCCTCGTCTGCCTGCGGACGTTCCACCGACCAGGGTAGCTCGTCCCCGGCGCCTACCCGTCCGTACGGCGGACGGGCGTCACGCGCGAGAAACCTCGGGACGGCAGGATGGGTGCCATGATCTCCCCCAGCACCCGGTCGACGGAGCAGATCCTCGCGTCCGACCGCCGTGAGCCCGACGTCGCCCTTTTCGCCGGAGGGGTCGGGTCCGACGAGGAGCATGCGGCGCTGCGGGCCTCGGTGCGACAGCTGACGACGCTGCTCGGTGAGGCGCTCACCCGCCACGAGGGTGCGGAGCTGCTCGAGCTCGTCGAGCGCGTGCGCCACCTTGCGCGACGACCCGGTGCGGGGTCGAGCGAGCTGCGCGAGGCGCTCGACGCCCTCGAGCCCGAGCGCGCCGTGGTGCTGGCCCGGGCGTTCGCCCTGTACTTCCAGCTGGTCAACATCACCGAGCAGCTGCACCGCTGGCAGGAGCTGACGCTGAGCAGCGAGGGACCGCTCGCGAGCACCTTCGGGCGCATCGAGGAGGCCCTCGCCGACGGCAGCCTCTCGGCCGAGGAGCTGGCCGACGTGCTCACCCGCGTCGAGTACCGGCCCGTGTTCACCGCCCACCCCACCGAGGCGAGCCGCCGCACGGTGCTGCGCCTGCTGCGCAAGGTCGCCGAGGTCGTGCGCGACCTCGAGGACCCGCGTCGTCCGGCCGCGCACGCCGCGGCCGACGAGCGTCGCCTGGCCGAGCTGGTCGACCTGCTGTGGCAGACCGACGAGCTGCGGGTCGTCAAGCCCGAGCCGCTCGACGAGGCACGCACGGCCGTGTACTACCTGCGCTCGATCGCGTCGGAGGTCGTGCCCGGCCTGCTCGACGAGCTCGACCGGCAGACCGCGCGCGTCGGAGTCGAGCTGGCTCCGGCGGCCCGACCGCTGCGCTTCGGCACGTGGGCCGGCGGCGACCGCGACGGCAACCCCAACGTCACGCCGGAGGTCACGCTCGACGTGCTGCACCTGCAGCACACGTCGGGCCTGGCCGAGCTGGTGACGATGGTCGACGACCTGCTCACCGAGATGACCGCGTCGACGCGCGTGGTCGAGGCCAGCCAGGAGCTGCTCGACAGCCTCGCCGAGGACGCCGAGGCGCTGCCGATCACCTGGAGCACGATCCGCCGCCTCAACGCCGACGAGCCGTACCGCCTCAAGCTCAGCTTCGTGCGCGTGCGCCTGCTGCGCACCCGCGACCGCCTCGTCGACGACACCCCGCACGAGCCGGGTCGCGACTACCTCGGCTTCGACGAGCTGGTGCGCGACCTCGCGCTGGTGCGCGACTCGATGCTGGCGGCCGGCGACGAGCTGACCGGCAACGGCGCCATCCGACGTCTGCTGCGCACCGCGGTCACGTTCGGCGCGGGCCTGGCCACGATGGACGTGCGCGAGCACTCCGCCAAGCACCACGCGGCCCTCGCCGACCTCTACGCGAGGGTCGGCGAGACCGGGTACGGCGAGCTCGAGCGTCCGCAGCGCATCGAGCGGCTCGCCGAGGAGCTGCGGTCCGCGCGTCCGCTGCTGGGTGCTGCGGCGGCCGCCGACCGCGAGCGGCTCGGCGAGGCGGCGTCGGCGTCGCTGGCGCTCATGGAGACCATCCGCACCGCGCTCGACACGTACGGGCCCGAGGTCGTCGAGACCTACATCGTCTCGATGACGCACGACGTGGACGACCTGTTCGCCGTCGTCGTGCTGGCCCGCGAGGCAGGCCTCGTCGACCTCACCGGCGAGGAGCCGGTGGCGCGCATCGGCTTCGCGCCGCTGTTCGAGACCGTCGCCGAGCTCGAGTCGGCCGGGCCGCTGCTCGACGCGCTGCTGTCGGACCCGTCGTACCGCCGCGTGGTCGCGGCGCGCGGCGACCTGCAGGAGATCATGCTCGGCTACTCCGACTCCTCCAAGGACGCCGGCATCGCCGCCTCGCAGTGGCAGATCCACCGCGCGCAGCGCGCGCTGCGCGACGTCGCCCGCGAGCACGGCGTGCGGCTGCGGCTGTTCCACGGTCGCGGCGGGTCCGTGGGCCGCGGCGGCGGCCCGACGGCCGAGGCGATCATGAGCCAGCCGTACGGCTCGCTCGACGGCGCCATCAAGATCACCGAGCAGGGCGAGGTCATCTCCGACAAGTACGCCCTGCCGGGGCTCGGTCGGCACAACCTCGAGGGTGCGCTGGCCGCGGTCGTGGAGGCGTCGGCGCTGCACCGCACGTCGCTGCTGCCGCGCGAGGTGCTCGACGGCTGGAACGCGACGATGGACGTCGTCGCCGAGCAGGGCAAGCAGGCCTACCGTGCGCTCGTGCGCGACGACGCGCTGGTGCCGTTCTTCGTGGCCGCGACGCCCGTCGACGAGCTCGGCAAGATGAACATCGGCTCGCGTCCGGCGAAGCGCCCGGGCGGCGCCGGGGGCCTCGACGACCTGCGTGCCATCCCGTGGGTGTTCGGGTGGACCCAGTCGCGGATCATCCTGCCCGGCTGGTTCGGCGTCGGCTCGGGCCTGCAGGCCGCGTTCGACGACGGCCGCGAGGACACGCTGCGCGAGATGTACGGGTCGTGGGCGTTCTTCCGCACGTTCCTGTCGAACGTGCAGATGACGCTCGCGAAGACCGACCTCGAGATCGCCTCCTCCTACGTCGACGCGCTGGTGCCCGACGACGCCCGCCACCTGATGGACGTCATCCGCGCCGAGCACGAGCGCACCGTGGGGCAGGTGCTGCGGGTGACCGGCCAGACGTCGCTGCTGGAGTCGGCTCCGGTGCTGCGCCGCACGCTCGAGCTGCGCGACGCCTACCTCGCGCCCCTGCACGCGCTGCAGGTCTCGCTGCTCGGTCGGGCGCGGTCGGCGGAGTCGCCGTCGGCCGAGACCGAGCGGGCGCTGCTGCTGACGATCAACGGCATCGCCGCCGGCCTGCGCAACACCGGCTGAGCGGTCCCGTCACCACGACGACGGCGCTGCCACCCCGAGCGGGGAGGCAGCGCCGTCGTCGTGTGCGGGTGACGCGGGGTCAGCGGTAGCGGACCTTGAAGTACAGGAGTCCGCTGACGATCGACGTCTGGCGCAGGCGCTTGTCCTGGTTCACCAGCACGCGCTTGCTGGAACGCTTCGACGGCTTCGTGAAGTAGTCCTGCGACACCACGAGGTCGTCGTTGCGCACGTCGTTCGCGAGCTGGTCGGCCACGCCCTGCGCCGACGTCGGCTGCTTCGCCGGGAGCGACAGCTCGTCCTCGTCGTCGTAGTAGTAGTCCTCGTCGTCCCACGGGGCGAAGTCGTCGAAGTACTCGTCCTCGTCGTCCCAGCTGTTCGTGTTGCCGCCGGTGATGACGATGCGGCCGGTGCCGATCGCCGTCGACGCGGGACGGATCTCGGTGGTCACGAAGCGCTTGGTGGCCTTCGAGTACCGGTTCGCGCGGTCGAGGGTGATGCGCAGCTTGATCGTGCGTCCCTTGGTGGCGGTGATGGTGCCACCCTCGCGCAGCTTGACCCAGCGACGCGTCTTCGTGTCGTAGCGCTCGGCGGCGGTGGCCTTGAGCGCCTTGTACGGCGACGTGAGCGTGTCGTCGATGGTCACGTCGGTGACGTCGATGTTGGAGAACGGGTTGTCCTGCAGGGCCCAGATGTTCGACGCGACGCCGGTGCCGACGTACTCCGCGAGGGAGTCCTGTCGGCTGTAGCGGTCGGTGCGGCGCATCTCGACGGGCTTGCCGTTGACGGTGCTGGTGCCCTTGACCGTCCAGGTCACGAGCGACTCGCCACCGGCCAGCTGGTCCTGGGCGAGGGCAGCGTCGCGGAAGGCGTGCGTGGCGGCGATCTCGGCGAGGGCGTCCGGGTTGGGGACGGACGACAGGTAGGTGCGCGCCGGCTTGCCGTCGGACGAGGCCGTCGAGGTGACGGTCGTGGTGAGCGGCAGCGCGCCGAGGCGACCGAACACGCCGGCCAGGCCGTCGTGCAGGAGGGTTCCCTGCGGGGCGCCGAGGTTGGCCAGCTTGTACGACTCGCCGCCGTCGGCCTGGATCAGCGCGGTCGACGCGTTGTGCAGGGTGCGCTGGGCGTTCGCGAACTCCATGGGGTGGCCGAAGCCGACGACGTCGCCGTCGCACACGAGCGACGCGGTGCCGAGCGCGTAGGAGGCGATCGACCCGTAGGAGTCGGCGACTGCCAGGTTGCCGCCGGCGACGATGGGTGCGTCGGCGGCGGTGCCGCCGCTGGCGCCGTTGATGACGGTGCGGGCCGTGGTGCCGGCGCGCTTGGCGATGGTGGCGTAGCCGCGGGCGAGGCTGCTGGGCAGCGTGATGGCGGTGACGGGCTTGATGCTGCGCGCGCCGGTGCCGAGCTCGCTGCGGTCGGCGCCGGCGGCGACGAGGCGGTTCTTCTCGCGCGAGGTGAGCTTGATGCTCGTGGGCGCCTGGCCGCCGTTGGCGCGCAGGGCCTGCAGGGCCGCGGCGGGCGTGACGCCGGCGATCGAGGAGCCCTGCGTGCCGCCGAACGTGTAGGCGACGGCGCCGATGAGGCGGCCGTCGGCGGCGTACACGGGGGAGCCGGACATGCCCGACCAGACGCCGGCGTCGATGGTGCCGTCGGCCTTGGTGATCCGGGAGCCCTTGAGGTCGAAGACGAGGGTGTCGCCGTCGTCGCTCCTGAGGGTGTCGAGGTAGGTGCCCGTGAACGACTCCGGCTCGACCTTCGACGACGGGCGACCGGGGGTGACGCCGGCGGTGGTGAGACCGGTGACCTCCTGGCCCTCCTCGAGCTGGTCGGCGGGGTAGGTCTCGCACGCGGCGGACGACGAGGGGGCGTCGGTCGGCTCGGCCTGGGCGGGCGCGGCCACGAGGCCGACGGTGCTGGCGACGAGTGCGGCGGATGCGCACAGCGCCGGCAGCGCCAGACGACTGCTGGTCATGGGTCCTTCTCTCTCCACGGTGCCCCGCGACGGGGCGGCTGCGCTCACCGTAGTGGTCGCGGACCTGGTTCCTGGGCGGATTCACCAAACAGACACCTGTCGTCGGTGGATCGGGTGAGTCTTTGCGTGGTCCCGGCCCCGGTTGCACGACGCCGAGGGGCGTCCCGTAGACTCTTCGCTGTCCTTCGGGACGTGCGCCCGTAGCTCAACGGATAGAGCATCTGACTACGGATCAGAAGGTTTGGGGTTCGAATCCCTACGGGCGCGCAGACGAGGCCCGGAGCATCTGAGGATGCTCCGGGCTTCTGTGCTTTGTGGGGGACCCGGGGCGGTGCCTGGGTGGACGCAAGACTCCGCGTCCGCGTGCGGGGTGTCGAAGGATGCTGCGTCCGTGTCGGGATCCCGTCGTGAACGCAGCATCGTCGGGTGTCGGGGACCTCGACGCAGGACCGTCAGGTCGGTTTCAATGCATGGAGCAGGTGTCGAGATGACGGACGTGAGGGGGAGACGATGCTCGGCTCGTTCATGACCCTGGACGTCGTCGGCGAGGTCCTGGACCGGCTCGACCGCTCCCAGACCGCGGCCGCGGCGTACCGGGCGGCGTGGAAGAGCCGCGAGACGAGCGGCGACGCGAGTCCCGAGCTGCTCCTCGAGGAGATGAAGCGGCGCTCGGTCCCCGGCGCCTACGCGCCTCTCGACGATCCTCGGCTCGCCGCTCCGCTCGCCCTCTGGCAGGCCGGGGTGGAGCCGCGCGCAGCAGGTCGGTCGCTCAAGGCCGGACGGGTGCCTCACTGACTCCGCTGTCTCCCAGAGCGACAGGGGAGACGGCATCGTCGGTCTCGAGTCGTCGGGGCCGGGAATGATGCTGCGGTGCCCGGATCGGCTACGGCACCTCAGCCCGTGGGACGGACGACTGTCGCGGATCCATTTTTGACGTGATCTCGATTCACCAGCTGGTCTGACCTGTGATGGTTCGTATCACCCGCCACTGACCGGTTGCGGTTCCGATGCCGCTCGACACCAGCGGCTTCCCCATGAGAGAGCGGCCCATGCCCCCTTCCGCCCCCTTGACCGCAGTCACGACGGTCACCGCCACCGCGGTGCTCGCAAGCCTGCTCGCGGCGCCTTCACACCGCCCGCCCGTGCTCCACGGCGCGTCCGATACGTCGATCATCGCCGGCGACCACCGCGGCGAGGGCGACGGGTCGCTGCGCTCGATCGCTGACTCTGACACCGACACGTTCGAGCGTCTTCCCCTGAACGGAGACCGCACTGCGACCGCCACCACGCCGGTCCCGATCGCCTCGGGCGGCACCGGCTGGACGACCTTTCCCCGCAAGAGCAAGCGCACCGTCACCGTCGCAGGTGTCGGCTCGGTGCCCGCCAACGCCTTCGGCGTCAGCCTGAAGGTCACCGGACGTTGGACCACGAAGAAGGACCCCGGCTGGCTCGTGGTCAACGACCCTGAGCTTCCTGGCGACTACCAGATCGTCGAGAGCCCCTACGGGACTACCTATGAGAGCAGCGAGCTCATGGAGATGACCCTGTCCGAGGCCGGCACGATCGAGGTCGCCAACAACTCCGGGACCAACGTCAACATCAAGGTCGAGGTCAACGCCTGGTACGCCGACCCCGACCCGCTCAGCGACATCGACTCCGGGATCATCGACGGCCTCGAGCTGATCGAGAAGATCCCCGACTCCGAGACCGGCACGCAGGAGGACATCGACGCGTGGCTCGCCGAGCAGGGCCTCGAGCGGCCCGCCGCCGACGTCACCAGCGACAGTGACGACGCGATCCAGGCCACCTACGACCCGCGCGTCAAGCAGAACGCGATCACCGTCGGCGCCACCGCCTGCATCGGTGCGATCATCCTCGCCGTCCTGAGCAACATCTACCTCGTGTCCAAGCTCGCGAAGGTCAAGGCTGCGATCAAGACTGTCGGTGGCACGAAGGCCGCCTACAAGGCTCTACGGAAGGCGTACAAGACCTACCGCAAGGCCGGTCACGGACGAGGAGCGTCGGCGAAGAAGGCTTTCAAGCACGTCTTCACCCATGGGAGCATCGGCAAAGACGTACGCGACGCGCTGATCGACCTGGCCACGGTCGGTGGCGTCATCGAGAAATGCTTCTGACGGGGGAGATCATGGAAACGCTCAACAACTACCGCACGCTGTTCTCGATCGTGGCCGTGGCCGCGATCGCCGTCAACATCTTCGGCAGTGCCGACGCCGCGACCGGCGCCTACATCGTCGCCGCTGCGGTCGTCCTCTACATCCTCTGGGCGGCATTCGGACGGACGCAGCTGCAGCAACGGCGCGTGAAGAACGCCTCCAGCTGAACCACGACGGCACTGTGACTGGCCGATTCCGACCAGCCACAGTGCCGTCTCACGCCCCTCCGCGACGTCGCCCGAGGCGCTCGAGCTGCAGCACGGGGAGCGCGGCCTCACCGGCTCCGTCGGTGCGAGACGTCCTTCAGGACGCGCCCTGCTCCTCGCGCGGGACGGACAGCTCGACGAGGTTGCCGTCCGGGTCGCGGACGTAGACGCTGCGGATCGGTCCGGAGGAGCCGGTCCGGTCGACGGGTCCGAGCTCGACGGGCACGCCGGCGCCGGCGAGCGTCCGCTCGACCTCCTCCAGGGGGCGGTCGACGATGAAGCAGAGGTCGGCCGAGCCGGGGGTCGGTGCGGCGGCGTGCGGCTCGATCGGCGCCGCGGCCTCGTGCAGGTTGATCTTCCAGCCCGGCGCGTGGAGGGCCGTCCGTCCCTCGCCGAAGGTCCGGGCCTCGAGCCCGAGGACGTCACCGTAGAAGCGGACCGTCGCGTCGACGTCGGCGACGGTGAGGACGAGGTGGTCGAGGTGGTGCAGCACCCGTCCATCGTGCGCCACCGCGCCACGCCCGTCACGTGCCCTCGAGGTCCCGACGGCGGACGCACGCGTCTGCGTCCGCGTGCCAAGGGTCGAAGGGTGCTGCGTTGGTGACGGGATCCCGTCACCAACGCAGCATCCTTCGGGGCTGGACGCAGGACGGCAGAATCCTGCGTCCAGCCGTCCCCTCACCCCCGCCCCGGCCCCCTCAGGGGGCCGGCCATGGCGTGGTAGCCGCCGTCGACGTGCAGGATCTCGCCGGTGACGGCTCGTGCGAGGTCGGAGAAGAGGTAGCAGACCGAGTCGGCGACAGGCTCGGTGTCGCGGGGGTCCCACGGCAGGGGCGACCGCTGCTCCCACGCGTCGAGCAGCTCCTCGAAGCCCGGGATGCCGCTGGCGGCGCGGGTGTGGACGGGTCCGGCCGCGACCAGGTTGCTGCGGATGCCGATCGCGCCCAGGTCGCGGGCGAGGTAGCGGTTGAGCGACTCCAGGCCCGCCTTGCACACGCCCATCCAGTTGTAGACCGACCACGCCCCTGCGGCGTCGAAGTCGAGCCCGACGAGGCTGGCCCCCGGCGGCGGGCTCAGTCGGCGCAGCACCTCCGCCAGCTCCGCGTAGGAGACGGTGCTCGTGCGGAACGCCTGCTCGAGCTGTGCAGGGTCGACGCCCAGCATCGAGCCCGACAGTGCCGCCCGCGGCGCGAACGCGATGGCGTGCAGCGCCGCGTCGAGACGTCCGAAGCGCTCGCCGACGGCCTCGACCAGCTCCAGGCCCGCGCCCGGGCGGGTGACGTCGTAGGTGAGGACGGTGTCGACGTCGAGCGACCGCGCCGCCTCTCTCGCGCGCTCGAGGTCGCGGTCGAGGGCCGTGAGCACGACCTGGGCACCCAGCTCGCCGGCGCGTCGGGCCACGCCGTAGGCGATGCTCTCGGTGGTGACGACGCCCGTCACCAGCACGACCTTGCCGGCCAGCAGGCCCGCGCTCACGCGAGCACCCCGGCGATCGCGTGGTACAGCGGGATGCCGAGGACGATGTTGAACGGGAACGTGATGCCGAGCGACATCGTCAGGTAGCGCGACGGCAGCGCCTCCGGGATCGCGTGGCGCGCCACGGCCGGGACGACGATGTACGAGCCGCTGGCCGCCAGCACGGTCAGCAGCGTCAGGTCGCCGACGGAGAGACCGGCCAGGACGCCCAGGGCCAGCGCGAGCGTCGCGCCGAGCAGCGGCATCACGACGGCGAAGCCGATCAGGAACGGCGGGACCCCCTTGACCTCGCGCAGCTGCCGGGCCACGACGAGGCCCATGTCGAGCAGGAAGAACGCCAGCAGCCCCTTGAAGAGGTCGTGCAACAGCGGCGCCATGGTCTCCGCGCCGCTCGATCCGGAGGCGACGCCGATGACCAGGGAGCCGACGAGGAGCAGGAACGTGCCCTCGGTGAACGCCCCGCGCAGGATGCTGCCCACGCTCGCGCCGGCCGGGGGCAGGTCCGACGTCGGCGTCGTGGGGGCGTCGGGTCCGGAGCCGGTGGTCCGCGCGGCCACGAGGGCCGGCTCGGCCGCCCGACGCTGCGAGCGCACCCAGGTGGCGAGCAGCACGGCCATGATCACCGCGGGCGTCTCCATCATGACCAGCGCGACCGTCATGTAGCCGCCGGGCTCGTCGCCACGCGAGGTCACGAACTGCGTCGCCGCGACGAACGTGACGGCACTGACCGAGCCGTAGGTGGCCGCGATCGCCGCCGCGTCGAAGGGCGCCACCCGCCGGCGCAGCACGCGGTACCCGACGACCGGGATGACGACGGACAGGAGCACCGCGAGGCCCATGACGGTGAGGGCGGTGCTGGTGATGCCGGTGGCCGCGAGCGCCTCGCCGCCCTTGAAGCCGATCGACATGAGCAGGTAGAGGGAGAGGAACTTCGTGACGGCCGGTGGCACCTCGAGGTTCGAGCGCAGGGTGCCGGCGAGCAGTCCGAGGACGAAGAACAGGATGACCGGGTCGGTGAGGTTGCTGAGCATGGAGAGATCCACGAGGACTCCTGGACTGGCAGGGGGATCTCGTCCGCGCGGTGTCGCCACCCCGTCCGGCGCCGCGCGGTGAGAGATCGTTAACGGGAAGCACAATACCGGTATTGAGGTTCCGGTGTAGCCTACGTGAGGCACGACACCTTCGCGGCTAGGCTGGGTGCGTGACGTCGGAGCGCTCCTCGTGGACCTTTCTCAGCAACCACGGCCACGTGCTCGTCCTCGTCGCGCGCGAGCCGGGCATCCTGCTCACCAGCCTCAGCGAGCGCGTCGGCATCTCCGAGCGCGCCGCCCGCACGATCCTGCGCGACCTCGAGGAGGCCGGGTATCTCACGCGCACCAAGGTCGGGCGACGCAACCGCTACGAGGTGCACCCCGACGGCCCCCTGCGCCACCCCGAGGAGTCGACCACCATGGTCAGCGACCTCCTCGCCGCCTTCGGTCGCTGAGCGGCGCGTCGGCCTCTACGGACGGGACGGCTCGTCGTCCCAGCCGGGCACGACGACGACGTCGATGCCCTCGGACTCCCACAGCGCGATGACGTTCGGGTTGTCGTCCCAGGCGCGGACGACGCGGTAGCGCTGGCGCACCTGCGCGAGGACGTCGCGCTTGACCTCGACGTCGGGGCGGCCGTCGTGCTCGCCGCGCAGGTAGAGGTGGTCCGACGGCACGTCGTGCAGCGCGAGCCAGAACGACGTTCCCGCGCGTCAGTGCTCGCGGCGGGCAGTGACCACGACGACGGCCCGACCCTCGCGCGCCGCGGCCCGTGCCCCGTCGACGACCCAGGCGTGCGGCGGGCAGCCGAGGGCGGCCTCGTGGAACGCCTCGAAGTTGCGTCGCTCCCCACGCACGTGGTGCCGGACGCCCGAGACGTCGCACAACGTGCCGTCGACGTCGAAGATCTCGGCCTCCCGCATGGGCAGGAGCCTACGAGGGCAGGACGGCCAGCACGCCGTGCACGAACAGCTCGACGCCGATCGCGAGGATGAGGAAGCCCATCACGCGGGTAAGGGCGCCGATGCCGGTCGGGCCCAGCCGGTCGACGACCGGCGTGGCAAAGCGCAGCGCGAGCGCGATGAGCAGACCGATCGCGAGACCCGCGACGAGGATGCCGACGCGGTCGAGCGGGTCGGGGTGGCGCGCGGACAGCGCGATGATCACGCCGATCGCCCCGGGTCCGGCCACCAACGGCAGCGCCATGGGCGAGAACGACACGTCGGCCTTCGCGGCCGCGTGCTCCTTCTCGGCGTCCGTGCTCGTCTCCCGCGGCACGATCATGCCGAAGCCCGAGTGCGCCACCACGAGGCCGCCGGCGATCTGCAGCGAGGCGATCGTGATGCCGAAGGCGCTCAGCACGAGGCTGCCGAGGAGCGCGAAGACGCCCAGGATGGTCGCCACGTAGATGCCGGTGCGCCACGCCTGGCGTCGCACCTGGTCGGCGGGCTGGCCCTCGGTGAGGGCCGCGAAGGCGGCCACGGCCCCGAGCGGGTTGGTGATCGGCAGCAGCGCCGCGAGGGCGGCGAGGGCCACGGAGACGGACGTCACGCGTCCATCGTGGCAGCCACGGGCGACTCGGGCGCGTCGGCCCTCGCGTAGTCGCCGTGGGCGGTGCGACGCACCAGGCCCTGCTCCTCGAAGGCGTCGAGCCAGCCCTGCATGGGCCACCGCCCCCACCGGTCGCGGAACAGGCGGCCGTTGCGGAGCACGTCGTCGAGGTGCTGCACCGGCGGGGTCTGCGTCGGGTGGTGCTGGTGCGAGGCCCGCGCGCCGCCCACCCATGCGAGCGGCACGCCGGCCGCCGCCGCCCGCTGCCCGAAGTCGGTGTCCTCGGCGCCGTAGCCGGCGTACGCCTCGTCGAACCCGCCGACCCGCTCCCAGGTCTGCGGGGTGAGGGCGAAGGAGAGCGACCAGAACAGGTCGTGCCCGTCCGCGTCGACGACCACGTCGCCCGCGGGCGGCGCGGGGCGCGCCGGGTGCGGCGTCGCGAGCGTGTGCACGGTGTGCAGGTCGTAGCCGCCGGCCGGCGGCGGGGGCAGGTACGAGACCGGTCCGCAGAGCACCGCGTCCTCCGCGAGCGGACGCCGCGACGCCTCCTCGTAGGCGAGGACGAGCCCGGGGGAGGCGAGGCAGTCGACGTCGAGGAGCACGACCAGGTCGGCTCCGCGCTCGATCGCCGTGCGCGCCCCGAGGTTGCGGGCCGCGGCAAGCGGCAGCCGCTCGTCGGCGAGGGGCAGGTGCACGACGTGCGGACGTCGCCCGGGCGCCGGCCACCACGCGGCGCGCGGGTCGCCCATCGCCACCACGACGTGGTCGTCGGGCGGCACGGCGCCCTCCGCGAGCGACCGTTGCTGCAGCCACAGGTGACGGTGCCGGCCGTGCACGACCGTCACGACCGCGACCCGGCCCGACCCCTGCGGCGTCATCGGCTGTCCGTCCGCGCGTGCGCCACCTCGAGGACGACCTCGGCGGCGCGGGCGGCGCCCTTGCCGTCGTTCCAGACCTCCCAGTCGCGTCCGTCGCGACGCACCGCCTGCTCCAGCAGCGCGGCCCAGTCGTCGTCGGCGGGCGCCTCGGCGACGACGACGGGCAGCCGCCCGTCGGCCCGCAGTGCCGCGGCGGTGGTCCGCTGCTCGTCGTGCGGACGCTCCTGCGGCACGACCACAGCAGGCCGACGCGCCGCGGCCACCTCGGCCAGCGCGTTCTGCCCGGCGTGGGTCACGACGACGTCGGCGCGCAGCAGTGCGGGCCACGGGTCGTCCAGCCAGGAGCCGGCGTGGCCACCGAGCACCGTCCACGTCCAGCCGGGGGTGTTGCGTCGGGCGCGCTCGAGCGAGGCGTCGTCGATGCCGGGTCCGCCGGTGCCCGACAGGACGGTCACCTGGCGCGTGGCCGGAGGCGCGACCGCGTGCGGCTCCGGGCGGTCGTCGAAGCGCGAGAACGCGCCCACGTGCACGAGCCGCGGGTCGTCGGGGGCGACACCCTCGACGACGCCCGCGACGTCGGCGGGCCACGGCGCGACGATGCGGTCGGCGAGGTCGAGGGCCAGCTGGTGCGGCCGGTCGGTGCGGACGCCGGGCTGCAGCATCTGCACCACGGGCACGCCGTGCAGGCGGCAGAGCGCGGCCACCTCGACCGACGTGTCCACGACGACGACGTCGGGGTCGGTCAGGTCGATCCACCGCGAGATCGTCGCCATGCGCGAGCGCAGGCCGTCGTGCCCGCGGGGCACCCAGTGGAAGACCCCGCCGGCGGTCGGGTCCGGCGGGAGCTCGAACGGGTCGTCGTCGGCGTCCGGGTCGAGCCCGATCCACAGCTGCGGCCAGCCGCGCGGCGCGGGCAGCGTCGAGAACCCGGTCACCTCGTGCCCTCCGAGGTGGGGCAGGAGCGTCGTCGCCCGCATGACGTGCCCGTGCCCGTGGTGGTGGACGTAGTAGCCGATCATGAGGCCTCGGCGGGCTGGGTCGGGCTCTCGGCGCGGGCGTAGAGCTCCTCGTAGCGCGTGACCATCCGCTGCACGGAGCAGTGCCGTACCGCATGGTCGCGGACGGCGGTACGGTCGAGCGCGACCGCCTCGCGGGCGGCGCGGGCGAGGTCGTCGACGTCGTCGGGTCGCGCCAGCCGCCCGGCCGACACCCCGACCACCTCGGCCAGCGCACCGCGCGCGAACGCCGCCACGGGGGTGCCGCAGGCCATGGCCTCCGCCGCGACGAGGCCGTACGGCTCGTCCCACTGCGGCGTCACGAGCGCCACGCCGGCCCGCCCGACGAGGTCGCAGAGGGCGTCGGTGTGCAGGTGGCCGACGAGCCGGGCGTCGTCGCCGAGCAGCGGCTCGACCTCGCGACGCACGTAGTCGGCGTCCAGCACGGGTCCCGCGAGGTCGATCGCGAGACCGGCGCGTCGGGCGGCGAGGATGGCCAGGTGCGGAGCCTTCTCCGGCACGAGTCGGCCCGTCCACACCGCCCGCCCGCCCCCCGGACCCGGCTGCCACCGGGACGTGTCGACGCCGTTGGGCACCACCTCGGCCTGCACGGCGTGGGACCAGGCCGCGGCGGTGTGCCGGCTGACGGCGGCGAACGTCGACGCGCCGCCCGACATCGCGATGGCCGACTCGAGCCAGCCCAGCGGCGGGGTGTGCAGCGTCGTCACCATCGGCACCGACAGCATCGGCGCCATCGCCACGGGGAGGTGGTGGAGGCTGTTGTTGTGCACGACGTCGAAGCGCGACTGCCCGCCGCGGGCGAGCCGGAGCATGAGCGCCAGGTAGGCGTGGTGCTCGCGCATCCACGCGTCAGGGTGCGCGCCCACGTCGGCCCGCGCCGCCGCGCTCGGCTCGAACGGCGGCACGTCGAGCTCCTCGACGTCGAGTGAGGGGTCGGACCCGGGTGCGGCGAAGACGCTCACCCGGTGGCCGCGGTCGGCGAGCGCGTGGGCCAGCGTGGCCGTGTGCGCCTCCAGACCTCCCTGGAACGGCTCGGCGACGGGGAAGCGGGCGGACGCGACGAGGCAGATCCTCATCGGCCACCCACGGTCGCGATGCTGCACGCACCGGTCAGCGCGTCGGTGTAGACCGTGGCGTGGGCCTCCGCGAGCTGGCGACGCTGCGCCAGCCGCTGCGCCACCGTCGGCGCCGGGGTGGGCGTCGACGCCCACGCGTCGCGCACCGCCGCGACGAGGCTGTCGGCGTCGAACCGTTGCTCGTCGAACGTGAACGCGTGCACCGGCCCCTGGTCGGCGTAGTAGCCACAGCTCGGAGCGGCGACCGGGGTGCCGACGTCGCGGCACAGCTCGAGCCAGCCCGAGTGCGTGCCGAAGCGGTAGGGCAGCACGGAGAGGTCGAGCGACGCCAGGTAGTCGACCAGCTCGTCGTCGGTGAAGTAGTCGTGCACGCGCACGTCGACGACGTCGGGGGCGTCGGCGAGCCAGGCGGCCAGATCGGCGTCGAAGCGCGCGCCGCCCGGGTCGAGCACGTCGGTGTGGCCGTCGACCTGCAGCACGCCGCCCGGCACCTCCTGCACGGCGCGGAGCAGCGTCGGCAGGAGGGTGGCTGGGTCCATGCAGGCGCGCAGGCTCTTGACGTGCAGGCCGACGCGGAACTCGCCGCCGCGCTCCGCAGGCGCGGGCCGGTGTCGGGCGAGCCGCTGCATGGTGGTGGGCTCGACGACGTGCGGGTGGGGGAGCACCAGCGCGTCGCGGTCCCACCGGCGGCGCACCTCGGCGGCCGCGCCCTCGGTCAGCGTGGCCACGACGGCGGCCGCCGGCACGAGCACGTCGAGCTGGGCGTCGTGCAGGGCGCGGTCGAGGTGGTGCGGGTTGCGCAGGTCGTGCACGGTGAGCACGAGCGGCTTGCCGTGCGTGCGCAGCGCCTCGACCAGCGCGGTGAGCTGCGCCGGGGCGAGGGCGTCGAAGCCGAAGTGCACGTGCATCAGGTCGAAGGAGCCGTGCGAGCGCTCCACCCAGGCTGGGTCGAGCATCGCCGGCGGCCACCACGGCTGGCCCGCGGCAGCCGGTCCGCCCCCGGGTGCGGGGTCGGCCAGACGGCGCACGGGGTCGTCGAGGTCGAGGTCGGGCGACGACAGGTGCCGCACGTACACGTGCCCGGCGGGCACGGACGCGACCCTGATCTCGGGACGACCCCGGCGGGGCCCCATGGACGGCCCAGTGGACGACACCGTGGATGGCCCGGTGGACGACTCCGTGTCGGCGAGCGGCATGCTGACTGACCCCCTCGAGGCTGTGGGCGACCGCGGACCGGTCGCGTCCCAGGAGGTACCCGTGGCCGAGGGGGTGAACCCTCCCCGTCACACGCGTCGGGGGAGGCGTCCAGCGGACGGCCTCCCCCGTGGCGGGTGCGCCCGACTCAGAGGTCGAGCGTGCCCACCCAGCGCTCTCCCTCGTCGCCGCCCCACGCGTCCCACGCGACGCGACCGGGCGACGGGAAGCCGTCGGAGCCGTTCTTGAAGCCCTCGGCGTCCTTGTCGACGTCGTGCCGCTTGAAGTAGGCGCGCATCTTCGTGGCCTGCTCGTCGGTGAGCTTCTCGCCGTTCGCGAGCTGGTGGGCCCGGTGCTCGCCGGTGTCGGTGAAGCCCTTGCCGGCCTTGCCGTCCTCGATCCAGCGGACGGCCCGCTGCGCGGTCTCCTGCACGCCCTTCGGCGGCTCGTGCTTGCCCTCGCTCATCGTTGGACCTCTCTCGTCGTCAGCGCGATGGTCGCGAGGTCACGGGTTCTCGACGACGCCGTGGTCGCTCTTGTACGGCTCGCCAGTCAGCTTCGACTTCACCAGGCTGATCGCGGACGCGACCTTGCTGCCGGGCGTGTCCCAGTACTCCGCCTTGTCGACGCGCACCTTGATCAGCGTCGAGTTGTCGCCCTCCGGTCCCTCGGGCAGCCAGGCCTCGGCGAAGGTGTTCCACAGCTCCTTCAGCTTGGCGAGGTCGTCGACGACCTCCGCGTGGCCCGTGAGCGCCACCCAGGAGTCCGAGGAGCTGAACGTCAGCTGCACGTCGGACCGCTTCGCGACGTCGCGCGTGTGCTCGGTGTCCTTCGCCGTGATGAACCACAGCTCGGCGGGGTCGAGGTCGGTGTCCTGGCGCGCCATCGGGATGCTGCGCAGCGTGCCGTCGTCGGTGATGGTCGTGAACATGGCGATCCGCAGGTCGGTCAGCAGGTCGTCGAGGGTCTTCTCGTCTGTCGTGTCACTCATGGTGGCTCCTCGTCTCGGGGTCGTCTCGACCGTAGGACGGGGTCGGCGGGTACGCCTCCCGAAATTCGGGGGGTTCGACATCGCGTTCCGGGGTACCGGGCCCGGTCGACGTGCACGGCCGTCGATCGTCGCCGACGGTGGAGACATGACCGAGATCAGCCGTACGTTCACCGTCCAGCCCGCCCCCGCGACCGTCCTCGAGTACCTGAAGGACTTCTCGCACGCCGAGGAGTGGGACCCGGGCACCGAGTCGTGCCAGCGCATCGACGACGGCCCGGTCGCCGTCGGCAGCCGCTGGCGCAACACGTCGAAGATCGCCGGCGTCAGCACCGAGCTGGAGTACGAGCTCACCGAGCTCGACGACACGCACGTGCAGTTCGTGGGCACCAACGACACCGCCCACTCCACCGACACGATCACCGTCCAGCCGCACGGGTCGGGCAGCGAGATCACCTACGTCGCCGACATCCAGCTGAAGGGTGCCGCGAAGCTCGCGACGCCTGTCGTCAAGCTGGTCTTCGAGAAGATCGGCAGCGACACCGAGGACGACATGGTGCAGGTGCTCAACCGGCTCTGAGGCGTGCGTCGCTGAACCGGGACGTCGGGCCGGTGCGGGGAACATCCCGCTGCCGCCCGACGTTCACCCCCAGGTCTGCGCCGTGGTCGACGATGGAGCCCACGCGCCACCAGCACGCCCGGCACCGACCCCAGGGGACCGCATGAGCACCGCCACGACCGACCCGACCGCGACGACGGACACGCCCCCGCTGCCGCGCGAGCACCTGCTCGTCATCGGCACGCTGCTGGTGGCGTCGTTCGTGGTGATCCTCAACGAGACGGTCATGAGCGTGGCCGTGCCGGTGCTGCAGGACGACCTCGGCGTGCCGCCGTCGACGGGCCAGTGGCTGACTACCGCGTTCATGCTCACGATGGCCGTCGTCATCCCGCTCACCGGCTACCTGATCCAGCGGGTGGCCACGCGCACGCTCTACGTCGCGGCGATGTCGCTGTTCACGGCGGGCACGGTGCTCGCGTTCGCGTCGCAGGGCTTCGCGATGCTGCTGGTCGCGCGGGTCGTGCAGGCCTCGGGCACCGCCGTGATGCTGCCGCTGCTCATGACGACGGTCATGACGATCGTCCCCGTCGCCCGGCGCGGCGCGATGATGGGCAACATCACGGTGGTCATCGCCGTCGCCCCCGCGCTCGGCCCGACGCTCTCGGGATTCGTGCTCGACCACTTCGGCTGGCGATGGATCTTCGGCGTCGTCGCCCCGATCGCGCTGGCCGCGCTCGTGGTTGGCGCGCGCTACGTGGTCAGCGTGGCGGCCACCGGCGACCAGCGCATCGACGCCGTGTCGGTGCCGCTCTCGGCGCTCGGCCTCGGCGGTCTGGTGTACGGCCTCGTCGGCATCGGCGAGCACGCGCAGGGGTCGTCGGGCACGCCCACCTGGCTGCCGTTCGTCGTCGGCGGCGTGGCCCTGGCCGCCTTCGTCGCCCGCCAGCTGCAGCTGCAGCGTGACGACCGCGCGCTGCTCGACCTGCGGGTGTTCACGTCGGGCCAGTTCCGCATCGCCACGGGCGCGATGCTCATCGCCATGGCGGCCATGTTCGGCTCGTTCCTCCTGCTGCCGCTCTTCGCGCAGCAGACGCTCGGCCTCAGCGCGCTCGAGACCGGACTCATCACCCTGCCCGGTGGCGTCGTGATGGGCGTGACCGGACCGTTCGTCGGCCGGCTCTACGACCGGCTCGGCCCGCGCGTGCTCGTCGTGCCGGGCTCGCTGCTCGTGTCGGCGGGCCTGTGGCTGCTGGTCGACGTCGACGCGGACACGTCGGTCGCGTGGCTGGTGGGCGCCAACCTGGTGCTGATGCTGGGTCTGTCGGCCACGTTCACGCCGCTCATGACCACCGCCCTCGGGTCCGTCGAGCCTCGCCTGTACTCCTACGCGAGCGCCGTCGTCGGCAGCCTGCAGCAGGTGGCCGGCGCCGCCGGCGCGGCTCTCTTCATCACCATCATGACCGTCGTCTCCGCCAGCGGCGTCGACGCCGGACTCGGCGAGGGTCAGGCGTTCGTCGACGGCGTGCAGCGCGCCTTCCTCGTCGGCGCGATCCTCAGCCTCGTGCTCGTCGTCCTCGTCCCGTTCCTGCGCAAGGCCGACGCACCCGAGGGTGCGCCCGCTCACTGAGGGCGCCCCCGTCGCCCTGCGGGCGGTAGGTGGCGCGCGCTTCCTCGTCGGCGGCGGTAGGCAGCACGCGGAAAGCAGCGTCGAGAGCGCTACCCACCTACCGCTGACAGGTCGGGTTCCGCGCGCCACCTACCGCTGACAGGTCGGGTTCCGCGCGCCACCTACCGCTCGGGGGGCGGGTCCCCTCGTCCTCGGCTTCGCCGTCAGCGGACCCGTGCGGCGACGCCTGCCGCCCGGCCTCGTGCGGGTGCTGGTGCTCGTCGTCAGCGGGTCGTCGGCGCTGCTGCTGCTCGTACGCTCCCTCCTCGGCTGAGTCGCGCGCCCCGGCCCGGCGACCCATCAGACCTGGGCAGAACGCGCCAGACGAACCTCTCTCGTCTACACTGGCCGGAGCAGGAGCCGTACGGCCCGCACTCGTGGGTGGGTGCTCAGCCACCGACCCGCCGCCGATGTCACTGGCGGCCGAGTCGCCGTACGCCCTGTCGCGGCGACGGGCACGACCCGTCCGCCGCCGGCCGAGGCAGACGTCCGGCCGTGGAGGAGGAGCCTGTTGGCCACGAGAACGCAGCAGCGGAACCCGCAGAAGGCACGCCAGAACGGCAGCGGGGCCCGGCGCAAGAAGCACGATGACGACACCGGACTCATGCCCGTGCTCGCGAAGGCGGTGCGCGAGGTCGAGAACGCCGTGCAGCGACGACGCGTCACCGCGTCGACCCGCGCCACCTTCCAGGCCGTCGGCCTGCTGGTGCGCGAGGAGCGCGCCCGCGTGAAGACCGCCACCGACCTCACCGAGCCGCAGCGCGCCGACCAGCTCAAGCGACTCGACGGCGTCGCCACCATCCTGGCCAAGACCGCGACGCGCGAGCCCGCGCTGCTCATGCTGCTCACCGACGACGCCGAGATCTCCAGCTCGACCCTCGCCCTCAAGCGTGAGTTGATGGCAGCCTCCGGCCTCGAGCTGGCCGTCGAACCGCCCGCCGCCACCACCGAGCTGCGGGTCGACCGCTCCGTCGTGCCCCGCTCCGTCGTCGCGCGCCAGCTCGCCAACCCCTTCATGCCGCCGGAGTTCTCGCCCGAGCCGCCGCCCCGCACCGGGCCCAGCCGCCTCGCCACGTGGGAGCTCATCGGCCCCCTGCTGTCGTCGTTCGAGCGGGCCGCCGCCGGTGCGCCCGCCTGCATGGAGCTCCCCGAGCCGCTCCCGCTGAACCACCGCGGACCCGACCTCATGCGCCACCAGGCCCAGCTCGTGTCGTCCGCCGCCGAGGGACACCGCACCTTCCTGCTCGCCGACGAGCCCGGCCTCGGCAAGACCGCGCAGTCGCTGCTCGCCGCGCACGCGGCGCAGGCCTACCCGCTGCTCGTCGTCGTGCCGAACGTCGTCAAGGCGAACTGGGCGCGCGAGGTCGGGCTGTGGACCCCGCAGCGCGCCGTCACGGTCGTGCACGGCAACGGTGACGACATCGACGCGTTCGCCGACATCGTCGTCGTCAACTACGAGATCCTCGACCGCCACGCCGGCTGGCTCGGCGACCTCGGCTTCCGCGGCATGGTGCTCGACGAGGCGCACTTCATCAAGAACACGTCGTCGCAGCGCTCGCGTCACGTGCTGCGCATCGCCGACCGCATCCGCAGCCGCACCGCGCGACCGCTGATGATGGCGCTCACCGGCACCCCGCTCATCAACGACGTCGAGGACTTCCGCGCCATCTGGCAGTTCCTCGGCTGGATCGACGAGAAGAAGCCGCTTCCCGAGCTGATGCACCGGCTCGACGAGACCGGCCTGACGCCGCTCGACCCCGGCTTCTTCCCCGCCGCCCGGCAGGCCGTCATCGACATGGGCATCGTCCGACGTCGCAAGATCGACGTCGCCGCCGACATCCCCGCCCGCCGCATCGCCGACATGCCCGTCGAGCTCGACGGCGAGGCCGGCCGCTCCATCCGCGCCGCCGAGGCCGAGCTGGCCCGTCGGCTCGTCGCCCGCTACGACCGGGCGGCCGCCGCCCGGGTCGAGGCCGGGCACCCGGTGGCCGACGTGCTCGACCTCGACCTCGTCCGCAAGGTCGCGGCGTGGGAGCGCGAGGAGGCCAACGAGTCGACCGGCGAGAACGTGTTCTCGATGGTGCGTCGCATCGGCCAGGCCAAGGCCGGTCTGGCTGCCGACTACACCGCCCAGCTGGCGCGCAGCGTCGGCAAGGTCGTGTTCTTCGCGAAGCACCTCGACGTCATGGACGCCGCGCAGAAGGCGTTCGAGGAGCGCGGCATCGGCTACTCGACCATCCGCGGCGACCAGACGGCCGCGGCGCGCGCGAAGGCGATCGACGCGTTCCAGAACGACCCGGGCACGCAGATCATCGTCTGCTCGCTGACCGCGGCCGGTGTCGGCATCAACCTGCAGGTGGCGTCGAACGTGGTCCTGGCGGAGCTGTCGTGGACCGACGCGGAGCAGATGCAGGCGATCGACCGCGTGCACCGCATCGGTCAGGAGGAGCCGGTCACCGCGTGGCGCATCATCGCCTCGCAGACGATCGACACGCGCATCGTGGAGCTCATCGACAGCAAGGCCGGGCTCGCCGCCCGCGCCCTCGACGGTGAGGACACCGAGGTCGACGTCACCGACGTCCAGCTCGAGGCCCTCGTCGGCATCCTGTCGGACTCTCTCCGCTCGCGTCGCCGCTGACCGGGCCCGCTCCGCCTGCGCGTTTGCGTGGGGCCCCACTCAAACGTGCGAGAACGACGCACGGTTGCGTTGGGGGGAGCTGGTTTACGTGGGGCCCCACGTCAACGGGCCTGAGGACGCGAGGCGGGGCGGGCCGCTCGATCAGCGCCGGGCGGTCACGCCGCGCGGGAAGGCGGGGACGTCGCCGGGCCAGTCGCCCAACCGTTCGCGAGCGGGTGAGCCGTCGTCGGTGCGCACGTTGACGAGGCTGAAGGACGTCTGCCCGGGGACGGGCTCGCCGCGCTCGACCCATCCGCCCTCGGCCGCTGCTGCGTCGACGTCGAACTCGGGGCCGTCGCCGGTGTCGACGCTGACCGTGATGTACGTGTTCGGCAGGTAGCCGGTGCGCACGGACCACGCCGACTCCACCAGGAACGTCACCAGCGCGGGTCCGTCGACGATCCGGTACCCCGGCGCGACCGTGACCCGGACGTCGTAGCCGGTGTTGCCCTTGATGTTCGGCGGCTCGCCCCCAGCCACGTCGATCGTCAGGCCGGGGATGCTCGAGACGGCAGCCTGCGCCTGGCGCAACGTCTGCCCGCCCGACGCCGCGTCGTGGGGGATGTCGTAGCGCGGGCCGCCCGCAGCACCGCAGCCTGCGAGCGCGACGAGGACGGCGACGGCCGCGACGACGCGTCTCGTCCTCGAGCCTGCGTGCGTCGTCGTCGAGGTGCCCATGCGGGAGATCCTGGCATCTCGGGGGTCTTGCTGGGGTGGGGGCCTCAGAGGTCTCGTCCTCCTGCTGCGCTGCCTCGGGATGTCTCGACGTGCTGGTGCGACGTCTGCGCGGGTCTCGGCTCGTTGCTGCGCCGCCTCGGCGTTCGCTGGGGGTGGTCTCCGAAAGGGCTTCGACCGGGCGGCTGGCATCCGCGCTGGTCTGGGGTCTCGGGCCGGGAGTTGGTGCTGGGGCGAACGCACGCGGACGCAGAAGCTTGGGTGCCCTTGGGGTTGGGGGGGACGCACGATTCTGCTTTCGCGTGGAACGGTCCACGCCAAGGCAGAATCCTTCCGGCGCGACGCCCTCCATCGGTGGATCATCAACCGCAGGGGCGCTCCTGATGTTGCAGATCCACCGATGAAACGCGCGAACGCAGAGACGAAGAATCATGCGTCACCCGAGAGCCCAGGCCAGACCCCGAGACCCGAACCCGCCCCCAGGCCCGCTGCCGGTCGAGGCCCTTGCGGAGACCACCCCCAGCGCGAGCCGCGGCAGCGCACCAGCAAGGTCAGGCTCCCGCAGGCAGCGCACCAGCAAGGTCAGGCTCCCGCAGCCGGTGCGCCGGCGGGACCCCGTCAGGCCAACGCGCGGTCGAGGTTGATGGCGGCGCTGATGAGGGACAGGTGCGTGAAGGCCTGGGGAAAGTTGCCGAGCTGGTCGCCGGTGGCGCCGATCTGCTCGGCGTAGAGGCCGAGGTGATTGGCGTACGTGAACATCTTCTCCAGCGCGACCTCGGCCTCGCGCAGACGACCGGCGCGGGTGAGGGCCTCGACGTACCAGAACGAGCAGAGGCTGAAGGTGCCCTCGCCGTCGCCCACCCCGTCGCCGTCGGCGTCGGCGTCCTCGATGCCGTCGGGGGCGGCGTGGACGTCGTAGCGGAAGACGAGGCTGTCGGCGACGAGCTGCTCCTCGACGGCCGCCAGCGTCGACAGGAACCGCGGGTCGACGGGCGAGCAGAACTTCACCATCGGCATCAGCAGCACGCCGGCGTCGAGCACCGGGTCGTCGTCGGGGGCGGCGTCCGGGTCGGCCTCGGCCATGAGGAACGTCTCGTGGTGCGGGTCCCAGTGGTCGCTGAGGATCCGCTCGTGGATCTCGTCGCGCACCCGCGACCACGCGCCGACGTCGCCGGGCAGCCCCCGGCGCCGGGCCATGCGGATCATCCGCTCGACCGCGACCCAGCACATGAGCCGGCTGGTGGTGTGGGCGCGCACGTCGCCGCGGATCTCCCACATGCCGGCGTCGTCGGCGTCCCAGTGCTCGAGCACCCAGTCGAGCACGCGCCGCAGGTCGTTCCACGCGTCGTGGCTGATGCCCGGCCCGTACTTGTCGAACAGGTAGACGGCGTCGATGACCTCGCCGTAGATGTCGAGCTGCAGCTGGTCGACGGCCGCGTTCCCGACCCGCACCGGACGAGAGTCGCGGTAGCCCGACAGGTGGTCGAGCTCGTGCTCGTCGGTGGGCGCCGACCCGTCGATGTCGTACAGCACCCGCAGCGGCCCGAGCTCGGCCTCGTCCTCGCGCTCCTCGCCGAGCCGCTCCGACAGCCAGCGGGTGAACGCGTTCGCCTCCGACGTGAACCCGAGACGCAGCAGCGCGTACAGGCTGAAGCCGGCGTCGCGGATCCACACGTAGCGGTAGTCCCAGTTGCGGGTGCCGCCGATCGTCTCCGGAAGGCTCGTCGTGGGGGCGGCGACGATCGCGCCACTCGGCTCGTGGGTGAGCAGCTTGAGGGTGATGGCGGAGCGGTGCACCGTCTCGCGCCACCGGCCGGCGTACGTCGACTGCGACAGCCAGCTGCGCCAGAACTGCGACGTCGCCTCGAACAGCGCCGACGTGTCGGTGTCGTCGCAGCCGTCGGTGGGGGTGTCGGCGTGCGGATCGAGCACCTCCAGCACGAACAGGGCCCGCTCGCCCTCCTCGAGCGTGAACTCGGCGGTCACGTCGCCGGCGTCGACCTCGAGCGGCACCGTCGCACCGAACGCCATGCGCACGCCCGGGTCGTCACCCCGGCCCTCGCACGTGAGGGAGACGCCGTGGCCCGACGCGACGTCGAGCGTCTCGAGGTCGGGCGTCGTGCGCCCGTAGTGGGGGCGGGCCGCCACCCGGGTGCGGACCACGGAGCGCCCGCGGACGGCCACCACGCGACGCACGAGGCGCTGGCGGTGGTCGGCGTCCTCCGCCCGGAGCACGGGCATGAAGTCGTGCACCTCGACCACGCCGTCGTCGGTGAGGAAGCGGGTGGCGAGGATCGCGGTGTCGGGGAAGTAGAACTGCTGCGACCGCACCGACCCGTCGACCGGCTCGAGCTCCCAGGCCCCGCCGCGCTCGTCGTCGAGCACCGACGCGAACACGCTCGGCGCGTCGAAGCGCCCGGGACAGAACCAGCCGATGGTCCCGTCGGTGCCGACGAGCGCGGCCGTGCGCAGGTCTCCGACCAGGCCGTGGTCGGAGATCGGCAGCGGCCCCGACGTCGGACCTGGTGGGGACCCCGTCATCGCAGGTGCCAGCCGCGCTCGCCCGCGAGGTCGAGCGCAGCCTGCGGGCCCCACGAGCCCTTCTCGTACGTCTGCACCGGCGGCGGGTCCTCCAGCACGGGCGTGATGACCTGCCAGAGCCGGTCGACCTCGTCGCCGCGCGTGAACAGCGTCTGGTCGCCGTGCATGACGTCGAGCAGCAGCCGCTCGTACGCCTCGAGCGGCCGGTGCTCCGGGTCGTCGTCGGGCAGCTTGAAGGTGGCCGACGCACGCGTCAGCTCGAACGTCGGGCCGGGGCGCTTCACGTGCAGCGCGGCCGTCACCTCGGGCGCCTCGCCGAGCTCGAGCACGAGCCGGTCGTCGCCGTCCTGACGCTCGTCGAACAGTGGCTCCGGAGCACGGAAGAACAGGGTCGCGGTGCGTCGGGTGGCCGCCATCGCCTTGCCGGTGCGCAGCAGGAACGGCACGCCACGCCAGCGGTCGTTGTCGACGTGCACCCGGACCGCCACGAACGTCTCCACCTCGGAGTCGTCGTCGACGCCCTCCTCGTCGCGGTAGCCCTCGTACTGGCCCCGCACGACGTCGTCGGCGCGCAACGGCTGCAGGTCGGCGAAGACCGCGGCCTTCGCGTCGCGCAGGTGGTCGGCGTCGATGCTCTCGGGCCGCTCCATCGCCAGGAAGCCGAGCACCTGCGAGAGGTGCGTCGAGACCATGTCGCGCAGGGCGCCGGTGGCCTCGTAGAAGCTGCCGCGGCCCTCGATGGTGAGCTCCTCCGGCACGTCGATCTGCACGGCGCAGACATGCTCGGCGTCCCACGACGGCTCGAGCAGGCCGTTCGCGAAGCGCAGCGCGAGCACGTTCTGCACGGCCTCCTTGCCGAGGAAGTGGTCGATGCGGAACACGCTGTCCTCGCCGGCGACCTCGTCGAGCGTCGCCTGCAGCGAGCGCGACGACTCCAGGTCGGTGCCGAACGGCTTCTCCACGACGATGCGCGCGCCGTCGGCGATGCCCGTCTCGCCGAGCATGCGGATCATCGGCTCCATCGCGGCGGGCGGGACGGAGAGGTAGACCAGTCGGCGCGCATCGCCGCCCAGCTCGGACTCCGCGTCCCGCACGGCGGCCGCGAGGTCGCTGCCGTCGTCGGCGTCGGAGGTCTGGAAGCTGGTGCGCGAGACGAGCCGCTCGGCGACGTCGACGTCGAGGTCGTCGACGAACTCCTTGAGCCCGTCCATCACCTGCTCGCGGAAGTCCTTCTTCGGCTCGTGCCGCCCCGACCCGATGACGCGGTAGTCGGCGGGCAGCCGGTCGGCGAGCGCCAGCCGGTAGAGGCCGGGGAACAGCTTGCGCTTGGCGAGGTCACCGGTCGCGCCGAACAGCACGACGACCTGCGGAGGGAGGGAAGAGGAGGAGCTCACGACACGTCCTGGCGTCAGGGAAACGGGGTCACGTTCCACGCTAGGAGCGACCGTGGGGGAGCGCATGCCGACTGGACGTGACGTGGTCGCGCGACGGACACCTGTGGTGGTCCGCCGGGTCAGGCCAGGTCAGGTCGGGTCTGGTCAGGGGGCCACGACGGGCTCGACGTCGGCGACGGTCTTGTCGGCGCGCAGGCCGCGCCAGACGGGGTGGCGCAGGTGGCCGGAGTCGGTCCAGCCCGCCGCGGTGACCTCGCCCACGAGCTCGGCTTCCGTCCACACCGCCTCCCGGGCGACGTCGCGCGGGGCCTCGACGGTCGGCTGGTCGCGGCGCAGCGGCTCGAGCCGGCGAGCGAGGTCGGCGAGCGCGCGCTCGTCGAACCCGGTGCCCACGCGACCCGCGTAGCGCAGGTCACCGGCCGCGTCGGGCACCGCGACGAGCAGCGACCCCACCCCGCCGGTGCGCCCGCCGCGGCCAGGCCGCCACCCGACCACGACCACCTCCACGTGGTCCTCGTGCTTGAGCTTCACCCAGTGCGCCGAGCGGCTGCCGGGCCGGTACCGGCTGCTGCGCCGCTTCGCGACCACGCCCTCGAGGCCCAGCTCCCGGCTCGACGCGAGCGCGGCGTCGAGGTCGCCGTCGAAGGCGGCGGGCACGTCGACCCGGTCGGCGTCGTCGAGGTCGAGGCCCTCGAGCAGCTCGCGGCGCTGCACGTAGGGCAGGCCCGTGACGTCGGTCCCGCCCAGCCGCAGCAGGTCGAAGACGACGTAGCGCACGGGCACGGCCCGGCGCGCCGCGGCGACGTCGCGCGGCCGGACGAGCCCGATGCGCTGCTGGATGCGTCCGAACGACGGCGCACCGTCGTCGCCGAGCGCGACGACCTCGCCGTCGACGACGGCATCGTCGAGGTGCAGCCCGGCGAGCGCCTCGGCGACCTCCGGGTAGGTCGTCGTCACGTCCTTGCCGCTGCGCCCCACGAGCCGCACGGCCCCGCCGTCGCACGTCGCCACCACGCGGACGCCGTCCCACTTCATCTCGAACGCCCAGGCGTCGGCGTCGCGGTGCGGGTCGAGGCCGTCGGGCCGGCTCGCGAGCATGGGCGCGACGGTCTCGAGGCGGCCGGCGTCGGGCGGACCCCCGCCGTCGGGCTCGTCCGTCGTGGGCGTGGTCGTGGACGCGGTGCCATCGTCGGCTGCCGCAGTGTCGGCTGCCGCAGTGTCGGGGGCCGCCGGCGGGTCCATGCGGTGCATCAACCAGTTCTCGCCAGTGCGGATGAGGGCGAACCGCACGCTGCCGCCCAACCCGCCGTCCGCGGACCCGTGCAGCACGGCGATGACCTCGCCCTCCTTCCACTTCTCCAGCGTGTACGTGCCGTGGTCCCAGATGCTGACCTGCCCCGCGCCGTACTCGCCCTTCGGGATGGTCCCCTCGAACGTCGCGTACTCCATCGGGTGGTCCTCGGTGGGGACGGCGAGGTGGTTGCGGCTCGGGTCGGTCGGCGGACCCTTCGGCACGGCCCACGAGACGAGCACGCCCTCGCGCTCCAGCCGGACGTCGTAGTGCAGGCGTGTGGCGTGGTGCTCCTGCACCACGAAGATCGGGTCGGCGCCCCGCTCCGTCGGCGCCTCCGCGGGCACCGGCTCGGGGGTGCGCGACGCGTCGCGCATCGAGCGGTAGACCGTCAGCCGGTCCGGTGCGGCCACAGGTGCCTCGTCGCCCGACGTCGGCTGCGGGTCCAGCCCGGCGAGCGGGTCGTCGTCGCGCTCGAGCACCTCCTCCATCGTCAGGTGACGCAGGTCGGGCCCCAGCTCGTCCCACGACCGCGGCGCGGCGACGAACGGACCCTCCCCGTCGGCCGCTGCACGACCGCGCAGCGAGTACGGCGCGATCGTCGTCTTCGCCTGGTTGTTCTGGCTCCAGTCGACGAGCACGCGACCCTCGCGCAACGACTTCTTCATCGACGAGACCACGAGGTCGGGCAGCTCGTCCTGCAGCGCCGCAGCGACCTGCTTCGCGAAGGCGTTCACGTAGTCGGCATCGTGCTCGCCCGTCAGGTGCGCGTACAGGTGCAGGCCCTTGCTGCCGCTCGTCACCGGGAACGCCTCCAGCCCGACGTCGGCCAGCAGGTCGCGCGCCGCGTGCGCCACCTCCACACACTCCGCCAGCCCCACGCCCGGGCCGGGGTCGAGGTCGAGCACCAGACGGTCCGGGTGGCGCGGCGTCCCGTCGGCCTCCACCCGCCACTGCGGCACGTGCAGCTCCAGCGCCGCCACCTGCCCCAGCCACGCCAGCGCCGCCGGCCCGTCCACGAGCGGGTACACGTTCACGTGGCTCTTGTGCCGCACCACCACGCGGCGCACCCAGTCAGGCGCGGAGTCCGGCAGGTTCTTCTCGAAGAAGAGCTCTGTGCTCATCTCCGCCCGCGGCCCGGAACCCCCGCCGGGGGCCTTCTCCGACCGTGGCCCGGAACCCCCGCCGGGGGCCTTCTCCGCCCGTGGCCCGGAACCCCCGCCGGGGGCCTCACCGACAGCGCCGACGCCGTCCGGCCAGCGCTTGCGGGTGACCGGCCGCCCGGAGGCGTGGGGGAGGAGCCGGTCCGCGACGGCCACGTAGTAGGAGATCACCTCGGCCTTGGTGGTGCCCGTCGCCGGGTACAGCACCTTGTCGGGGTTCGTCAGACGCAGGCGCCGACCGTCGATCGTCACGGTCTGGCTGCTCGACGAGCCGCGGCTGGGCATGCCGCCGGGTCAGGCCTTCTTGCGGGCGCGCGGCTTCGACGCGGTGCTGCCGCCCTGGCCGCGACGCTCCTTGCTCCGCTCGACGCTGCGCTTGAGCGCCTCCATCAGGTCGACCACCTCGGCGTCGTCACCGTCGTCGTCGCTCGTGCCGAACGTCGCCGCCGTGTCGATCGTGTCGCCCTGCTCGAGCTTGGCCTCCACCAGCGTCCGCAGCTGCTCCTGGTAGTCGTCGGTGAACTGCGACGCGTCGAAGTCGGCCGCGAGCGAGTCGACCAGCTGCGAGGCCATGTCGCGCTCCTTCGCGCTGATCCGCGGCACGGTCTCCAGCACGTCGAAGTCGGCGGTGCGCACCTCGTCGTCCCACAGCATCGTCTGCAGCAGCAGCGTCTTGTCGCGCACGCGCAGCACCGCCAGGCGCGACTTCTGCCGCAGCGCGAACCGCACCACCGCGCTGCGGTCGGTGTCCTCGAGGGCGCGGCGCAGCAGCGTGTAGGGCTTGATCGCCGTCTTGTCGGGCTCCAGGAAGTACGCCTTGTCGAGCCGGATCGGGTCGATCTGCTGGGCCGGCACGAACTCCAGCACCTCGATCTCCTTCGCCGACTCCGCCGGCAGCGACGCGAGGTCGTCGGCGGTCAGCACCACCGTGTTCTCGCCGTCGTCGTACGCCTTCGCGATGTCCTCGTAGGCGACGACCTCGCCGCAGACCTCGCACCGTCGCTGGTAGCGGATGCGCCCGCCGTCCTCCGCGTGCACCTGGTGCAACGACACGTCGTGGCTCTCGGTGGCGCTGTAGACACGCACCGGCACGTTGACCAGGCCGAAGCTGATCGACCCCTTCCAGAGCGAACGCATGGGATCAGTGTTCCGCACTGGAAGGTCGGCGGCCACTCCGTGACGCACGACGGGCCGGGACCCGAAGGTCCCGGCCCGTGCGTGCGGTGACGCGGTCGGCTAGTTCGTGCCCGGCGCGTCGACGGAGTCGAGCGAGTCGGCCGGGGCGGCCGGCTTCGGCGGGGCCGGCGGGGGCGTCGCCGGCTGGTACGGCGGCGGGGGCGGGGTCTGCTTGCCCTTGAGCGTCGCGAAGGCGGCGGCACCCGCACCGATCAGCAGGCCGATGCCCACCACGCGGCGCAGACGTCGCTTCTTCTTGGGCTTGACCTCCTCGGGCAGGCGGTCGGCGACGCCCTTGGGGAGGCGGTCGTAGGTCTTCTCGCTCAGCTCGGGCGCGCGGTCGAGGAGGTCGTGCCCGATCTCGGGAAGACGCTCGCGCAGGTCGGCGACACCGGACTGCGCCTTCGCGACGACGGTGTCGCGCACCTCGGGCGCCCGGTCGGCGAGCTGCTGGCGGACGCTGTCGGCCTGGGCGACGAGGTCGTCGAGGCGGCCCTCGAGGCGCTCCTGGACCTTGTCCCGGACGGTCTTGTTCTTCCTCAGCGACATGCTGGCACGGCTCCTCGGTCGGCGTGGATGCTTCTGCTCACGACACTATCGCCGGGTCCTGGACGACGCACCCTGGCCGTCGACATGACCGGACATCCGCCCAGTTTTCGATGTTCGGCGGCGCGAGCGACCCCGTTCTTGCGATCATGGCGGGCGTCGTCGGAGTGGCGTCCAGGGGAGGTCCAGGTGCTGCGCAAGGTCGCCGAGCTGCGAAGGGCCGTGGGTTGGCCCGCCATGACGGCGGCGACGGTGCTGCTCAGCCTGACCGCCCTCTGCATGCTGGCGCTCACGCTCGCCACGTGGCAGCCGGACAACAACCCGCGCTGGGTGCTCTACGTCCTCGTGGTCGTGGCGCTCGGCGGTCTCGCCTGGACCGTGAGGCGCGGTGCGTTGCTCGAGCCGCGCGAGGTCGCGGCGATGGTGTCGCTCTGCTTCGTGGCGCTCGCCGTGCTGACGTGGGGCACCGAGCGTCAGGTCGCCGTCCTCGCCAACGGCACGAGCACGCCGACCCTGGCCGTCTTCGCCGTGTGGTTCCTGCCGCTGGCGCTGGCGCGCGTGGTGTCGTACGTCGGCACGGCGCTGTGGGTGCTGGCCGTCGCCTCGCACCACGACCCGCAGATGCTCGGGCCGACGGTCGCCGTCGTCGTGCAGGTGCTGGTGGGCACCGAGGTCCTGGGTCGGCTGCGGCTGCGGCTCGACCGGCTCGCCCGCACCGACCAGCTCACCGGCGCGCTCAACCGGTGGGGCGTGCAGGCCGTGGTCGACGCGCAGCTGGTCCGGCGCCGCCGGCTGGGGACGCCGCTGACCGTCCTCGCCCTCGACGTCGACGACCTGCGCGCTGTGAACACCCTCGGGGGCCACGCGGCGGGCGACCGGCTGCTGACGTCGGTCGTCGAGCACCTGCGCGCCGGGCTGCGCGAGGGTGACGTGCTCGGCCGCCTCGGGGGCGACGAGTTCCTCGTCGTCATGCCTGGAGCCGACCACGGCGTCGCCGACGTCGTCGCGCGGCGGCTGCAGGTGGGTGCTCCGGCATCGTGGTCGTGCGGGGTGGCGCAGGCGCGTGCCGACGACGACGTCGCGTCGCTGCTCGCGCGGGCCGACGACCGGATGTACGCGCAGAAGCAGGGGCGTCGACCGGAGTCGGGTCAGACCTGAGTGACGCCCGGCGCGGGGTCGGGGTCGTCGGCGACCGACGTGAGCAGCCCGCGGCGCTCCGCCCAGGTCTCGAACCAGATCGTGAAGAACGGCGGGATGGACGCCGCCAGCGCCAGGGCGAGGGTCTTGAGGTTCCAGCGGAACGTCGACCACGCCACGACCGCGAGCGAGCAGTAGGCGAGGAACAGGACGCCGTGGATCGGGCCCACGATCGGCACACCGCCCTCGAGTCCGGCGTGCGGGTCGTCCTGCACGACCCACTTGAAGAACATCGCGACGAGCAGCGCGCCCCACGACACCGCCTCGGCGAAGGCGAAGATGCGGAACCAGCGCCGCACCGACCGGGCCCGGTCGTGAGGCTGGGGGACGGTCTCGGGGGCCGCAGGATCGGTCACGACCCACAGCGTAGTGGCGTCACACAAAGGAAACAGCCTCGTGGTGAGATGGGGACATGGCCTTCCTGCTGCGCGTCGAGCTGCCCGACGTCCCGGGCTCGCTCGGTGCGCTGGCCACGGCGCTCGGTGGTGCGGGTGCCGACATCGAGGCGATCGAGATCGTGGAGCACCGCGCCGACGGCAAGGCGGTCGACGACGTGCTGCTCGAGCTGCCGCCGAGCGTCATGGCCGACGCCCTCGTGACGGCGTGCCACGAGCTCGACGGCGTGCGGGTGCACTGGATCTCGCGGTACAACGCGGGCGCCAACCTGAGCATGGACCTCGAGGCCGTCGAGCAGTTCACGTCGGAGCCGCAGCACGCCGTCGAACGGCTCGTCGAGGTCGTGCCGGCCACGTTCCGCACCGACTGGGCCATGGCGCTGCGCCGCGTCGACGGCGAGGCGTCGGTGCTGTTCGCGTCGCCGTCGGCCCCGAAGCTCGTGCCCGAGGCGGCGGAGTGGCTGTCGATCAGGTCGTCGTCGCGCCTGGAGGGCGTCGAGGCGTGGTCGTCGACGCTGCTCGCCGGCACGCACGCGAAGGACCGTCAGGGTCGCGGCTTCGTCGTCGTCGTCGGACGGCACGGGGGCCCGGAGTTCCTCGCCTCCGAGCTCGCCCGCCTGGGCCACATGACGTCGCTCGCGGGGTCGGTCCAGGCCTGACCCCCGCTGCGCCTTTACGTGGGGCCCCACGTCAACGCGCGCTGGGGGCCGTCGGTTGCGTGGGGGAGTTCACTTTTGGGTGGGGCCCCACGTAAACAGGCGCTGGGGGCCGTCGTTTGCGTGGGGGAGTTGACCTTTGGGTGGGGCCCCACGTAAACAGTGCGTCCCACCCCAGGACTGGGTGGGGGAGTCGCACCTGGGGTGGGGCCCCACCCCCAGGGCAGCGGCGGGTGGGTCAGGGGGTGGAGGGGGTCTCCTCGAGCGGCTTCTTGGGGTCGGTGAGGGGGACGTGCGCGTGCTGGAAGCGACCCAGGGCGGCGACCTCGCGCTCGAGGTCGGGCACGTGCCGCTTGAGCTGCGGACGCATGAAGAGCCACGCGACGGGGGAGTTGAGCAGCGGCTTCGTCCAGTTGGCGAGCAGCACGCCCCGCGGCACGTACACACGGGTCTTGCGACGGCGCAATCCCGCGACGATCGCGTCGACGCAGTCGGCCAGGGTCGTGGTGCTGTTGGCCGGGTAGGGCAGCTTGCCGCGGATCGTCTTGAACGTCGGCAGGTCGGCCTCGGCGCCACGCACGATGTCGGTGTCGATCCACGACGGGTGCGCGACCCCGACCTTGATCCCGAGGTGGGCGACCTCCTGACGGGTCGCGAGGGCGAGCGACTCGGCGCCGGCCTTGCTGGCGTTGTACGACGCGAGCCCGGCGAGGTTGGTGAAGGCAGCCAGCGACGCGACGACGAGCGCGTACCCGCGGGTGCGCTCCAGGTGCGGGATCGACGCGTGCAGCGTGCGGTAGACGCCGTTGACGTTGATGTCGACGACCCGCTCGAACGACGCCTCGTCGATCTGGCGGACGGTGCCGTACGACGCGATGCCGGCGTTCGCCAGGACGTGGTCGATGCGGCCGAAGTGTGCTGCGGCGGCGTCGATCGCCTCGGTCATCGCGCGACCGTCGCGCGCGTCGGCCTCCCACCAGGCCGCGGCCGGGCCGAGCTCGGTGGCGAGCGCCTCGAGCAGGTCGGGCTCCAGGCCCAGCAGCGCGACCTTGCCGCCCTGCGCCACGTACGCCCGCGCCACGCCCGCGCCGATGCCGCGGGCGGCGCCGGTGACGAGCAGGACCTTGCCGGTGAAGCCCTTGCGGGCGAACAGTGCCATGGCGTCAAGATACCGACGGTATCTGGGCGCGTCACGCGGGTGTGACCGATTCCCGACGCGCGCCCCGCAGTCGCCCACCAGTAGCCTCGCGGCCATGAGTGCCCTGCCCGGTGTGTCCGAGACGTTCGACCCCTCCGCGTGGGACGAGGTGCCCGGCTTCGAGCACCTCACCGACGTCACCTACCACCGCGCCCGCGCGCATGGCACCGTGCGCGTCGCGTTCGACCGCCCCGACGTGCTCAACGCGTTCCGCCCGCACACGGTCGACGAGCTGCTGCAGGTGCTCGACCACGCGCGCACGTCGGCCGACGTCGGCTGCGTGCTGCTCACCGGCAACGGCCCGAGCGAGAAGAACGGCAAGCGATCGTTCTGCACGGGCGGCGACCAGCGCATCCGCGGCCGGTTCGGCTACCAGTACGAGGACGGCGAGGCGTCCGGCTCCGACACCGGCGCGGAGGAGCCGTCGCCCATCGACAAGGCCCGCCTCGCGCGGCTGCACATCCTCGAGGTCCAGCGCCTCATCCGCTTCATGCCGAAGATCGTCATCTGCGTCGTCCCGGGCTGGGCGGCAGGCGGCGGGCACAGCCTGCACGTCGTCGCCGACCTGACCCTCGCGTCGGCCGAGCACGCCCGCTTCAAGCAGACCGATGCCGACGTCGGGAGCTTCGACGGCGGCTTCGGATCGGCGTACCTGGCCCGCCAGGTCGGACAGAAGTTCGCCCGCGAGATCTTCTTCCTCGCCGACGAGTACTCCGCCGAGGACGGCGTTCGCATGGGCACGGTCAACCGGGCCGTCCCTCACGACGAGCTCGAGGCGACCGCCCTGGAGTGGGGGCGCAAGATCAATGCGAAGAGCCCCACCGCGCAGCGCATGCTCAAGTACTCCTTCAACCTCATCGACGACGGACTCGTCGGCCAGCAGGTCCTCATGGGCGAGACCACCCGCCTGGCCTACATGACCGACGAGGCGCAGGAGGGTCGCGACCAGTTCCTGGAGAAGCGCGATCCCGACTGGTCGCAGTTCCCTTGGTACTACTGAGGGCCCAGCCTGGCGCGCCCGTGCGACGCCACCGACTAAGGTGGACGGGTGCTGGCGGTGCCCGGTGCTAGAGTTGACGACCTGGGCTGGCCGAGAGGCCCTGGTCCAACCTTTAGGCGGGGATATCCCCCGCCACCCTCTTGAGGCGGGTTCTTCCCGCCTCAAGACGTTTCCAGGGGTGTCGTCGTGCGCGAGCTGAGCATCTTCGTCGACGAGTCCGGCGACTTCGGCCCATTCGAGAAGCACTCGCCTTTCTACGTGCTGAGCCTCGTCTTCCACGATCAGAGCGACGACATCGCGCAGCACCTGGAGAAGATCCGCGACGCCCTGGTGGCGCGTGGCTTGCCGGCAGACCATGCGATCCACACCGGTCCCCTCGTGCGCCGGGAGCAGGACTATCGACTGCTCGACATGCCGTCCCGCCGTTCGATCTTCCGCGTGCTCGTCGACTTCGTCAGGACGTCCGAGGTCACGCACCACTCGTGGGTGTTCAGCAAACGCGAGCCGGGTGACACAGATCGGCTCGTCAGCGCGATGTCACGTGAGCTCGGTGAGCTGATCCGGTCGAGCTACGAGTTCTTCAGCTCGTGGGAGCGCATCGTCATCTACTACGACAATGGTCAGAAGGAGATCACGAATCTTGTCAACAGCGTCTTCAACGCTCACCTGAGTGTCGAGGTGCGCAAGGTGATCCCGGCCGACTACAGCCTGTTCCAGGCAGCCGACCTGTGCTGCACGCTCTCGCTGCTCCGGCGAAAGATCGAGACCTCAGGCTTGTCGGCGTCCGAGCGCGGCTTCTTCTCGACGTCGAAGGACAGCGCCGAGCGCGCGCTGCGAAAGGGCTACTTCAAGAGCTTGGATCGTCAGCGGTTCGGTGGGTGAAGCCCCTCCCGTCCATCGACCCGGCGGAGACCGGTCCGCCCGCCGCGCTTCGCCGAGTATCTCCAAGCGGCCGAAAGTGGCTGGGTCGCCCGCCGTGTCCTGCGGCAGGATGACGGGATGGACACGACGACGCTCTGGAGGCCGACCGGGCCGCAGGAGCTCGCCCTGGTCGAGGCATCGGGGTGGCGCGCGTGGCGGCCGCGGCTGCCCGACCAGCCGATCTTCTACCCCGTCCTGAACGAGGACTACGCCGTGCGGATCGCGCGCGACTGGAACGTGAAGGCGAGCGGCGTGGGCTACGTGACGCGCTTCGAGGTCGAGACGTCGTTCCTCGACGCCTACGACGTCCACCAGGTCGGCGGGGACTCCATCCTCGAGTACTGGATACCTGCCGCGGACCTCGCCGACCTGAACGAGCACATCGTCGGCACGATCGACGTGGTGCAGGTGTTCCGCTGACCCTGGATCCGGCACCGACGCGACGCTAGGGTCGTGCCCACCGGGAACCGAGGGACGGAGGGCTCGTGTTCGGACGCAGGCGCGCGCGGCGTCGGGAGCATCCGACGACCATCCGTCACCAGGAGCGGGAGCGGCCGTTCGAGCCAGCAGGTCTCGGGTGCTCGGAGACGGTGGACGCCGTCGACCGACACCTGGAGCAGTGGGTCGGGCCCGTCGAGACGGTCTTCCACGAGATCGTGTCCGACCTCGTGCACGTCGACGTGCACCTCGTGCCGGCCGGCGAGGGTCGGCCGTTCCACACGCTGGCGACGTCGGGCATGTCCGACCGCAGGATGAGCGTGCCGCAGGACCTCCGCGGGCAGGTGCCCGACCGGATCGAGGTCATGGTCATGCTCCCGCCGGACTGGCCGGTCGACGAGGCCTCCTGGGTCGACGAGCGCTCCTACTGGCCCGTGCGCGCGCTGAAGGTGCTCGCCCGCTTCCCCCACGAGTACGAGACCTGGCTGGGTGCCTGGCACTCGCTGCCGAACGGCGACCCGGCCGAGCCGTACGCCGACGACACCCGCTTCTGCGGCCTCATGCTCGCCCCGCCGCTCCGGCTGCCGCAGGGGGCGCGGACCTTCCGCACCGACGACGGTCGTGAGGTCGCCCTGCTCGCGATGCTGCCGCTCCTGCCCGACGAGCTCGAGATGAAGCTGACCGAGGGGGTCGACGGCCTCCTCGACGGACTCGACGCGCACGGCGTGACGGAGCTGCTGGACCCCGACCGCCCGAGCGTCCTCGGTCCTCCACGGTGAGGTGGTCTCGGGGTCGCGACGCCAGCCGTGGGCACGGTGACGCTGCCGCAGAGGCACGCCGCCGCAGCCTCGCGGCGCTGCCCGGTCTCGGCTTCCCGCAGCCCCCGTCGCACCTGCCCCCGGTGGCCGACGCTGCCGATCCCCTCGTGCTCGTGGACGAGGAGCAGGTGATGCAGCGTGCGCTGGTGCTGACGGTGCGCGTGAACCTGGCCCTGCGCATGCCGCCGGAGCTCGCGCGCGCCTGGTTGGCGGAGCAGGGACTGCTCGCGTCGCTCAGCCCGCGCGAGCGCGCTCTCCTGTCGGGCGAGGTCGAGCCGGACTACTCGGACGAGGCGCAGGTCGAGGCCCTGTGGGCGCTGGCCTGGGTGCTCGGGCTCGTGCCCGAGCTCGACGCGAGCGCGCCGTGCGGCGACCAGCTCGCGTCGCTCATGCCCGACCTGCGCACCAGCGAGCCGGTGGCGGCGTGGCGCTCCCGCACCGGGCCTCGGCGCAGGGACGTCGAGGACGTGCTCCCCGTGCTCGACCTGCACCTCGCCCTGACGTGGGGGATCACCGACGCACGGCTCGCGGGCCGACCCCACCCCGGGCGTGTCGATCCGTCCGTCCTCTGGGAGCGACGTCGGGCCCTGGAGTGGACCGCCGGCGACGGCGTCCACGACAGCTGGGACGACGTGGACCTGTCCACCTGAGCAAGGCGTCCAGGACCGATCCCTACCCGGGTGGCCTCACCGAGGTCTACGCTTCTCCGCAGGTGGAACGTCGGGAGGGGACTGCCTGAGATGGAGCGGCTGCTCGGCCTCGAGAGCAGCGCCCCGCGCACGCGGACGCGATCCGCGGCGCTGGCGCTGGGCTTCGCCGTGCTCTTCGCCCTGGCGTTCCTCGCCGGCCGTGCGACCCGCGTGCCCCCGGCGCAGCTGGCGCTCGCCTGGCCGGCTGCCGGCGTGGTCATCCTCTGGCTGCTCGCGGCCCGCAGCTCGCTCGAGCGGATCGTCGCGTGCGTCGTCGTGGTGGTGGTCAGCGGTGTGCTCAACCAGCTCACCGGCACCGAGCCGCTGGGAGCCTGGCTCTTCGGCCTGGTCAACCTGTCGCACGGTGCCGTGGGTGCGGTCCTGCTGCATCGCTGGCGTCCGGCCTGGCTCCGCTCGACGTGGACGACGCTCGGCGACGTCGGCGTGCTGCTCGGCGTGGCAGCCGCGGCCGCCACCACCAGCGGGCTGCTGGGGTCGCTGGTGGCGTGGTGGCGCTTCGACGAGCCGTTCCTCGAGGGCCTGTTCATCATCGGCTTCCGCAACGTGGTCAGCTCCTTCGTCGTGCTGAACGCGCTGTTGGCGCTGCCCCAGCTCTGGCGCACCCGGCGCGAGCGGGGAGCGGGGTGCCCGCTGACGGTGGCTGCAGGACTCGTGGTCACGGGCGCGCTGCTCTGGCTGCCGTGGCCGGTCGACTTCGCCATCGTGCCGATCGTCGTCGTCGTGGCACTGCGCTGCGGCGCGCAGGCGACGTCGGTGCTGGTGGCGCTGCAGGGCGTGCTCGTCGTCGCCGCGACGGTAGCCGGCAACGGACAGTTCGCGTCGCTCGACGACCCCCAGGCGAGGGTCGTCGCGGCGCAGGCCTTCGTCCTCGTGCTGGCCGTCGTGGGCGTGGTGCTGGCGACGCTCGAGGACGCCCGCGACGCCGCGCTCGTGCAGAGCCGGCGCGACCGCGACCAGCTGCAGGACCACATGGAGGCGGCGCTGCTGGCGTCGGCGCACGTGGTGGTCGACCCCGACGGCTTCGTGCACGTCGACGCCGTGAACGCGGCGCTCGTGACGCTCACCGGCCGACCCCGGCACGCGCTCCTCGGGGTCGATCCGCGCACCTGGTTCGTCGACGACGACGTCGAGGCCTTCCGCCAGGGCGTCTGCGAGCTGACGCTGGGCCGCGCGCTCGGCTGGCGCACCCAGCTGCGGCTCGACGACGCGTGGGGCGGCGGATGGGTCGACGTGGCGCTGGCGCTCGTCGACCCCGACCTCGACCCGAGCCTCTCGCTCGGGGGGTCGGGTGCGTCGTCGGCGGCCATCACGCTGCAGATGATCGACGTGACCGCGCAGAAGGAGGCCGAGCAGGCGCTCGCCCACGCGGCCCTCCACGACGACCTCACGGGCCTGGCCAACCGGGCCCTCTGGGCGGACTCGCTGGAGCGCGCCGCGCAGGTGGTCGGGTCCGAGCGGCCGGCCCTCGCGGTGATGTTCATCGACGTCGACCGCTTCAAGCAGGTCAACGACGGCCGTGGTCACGCGGTCGGCGACGCGGTGCTCGTCGAGCTCGCCGAGCGGCTCTCCGCCCTCGTCGGCGACGGCGCCACCGTCGCCCGGCTCGGCGGCGACGAGTTCGTGGTCCTGTGCACGTCGGCGGGGACGCGTGAGGAGCTCGCCGCCGAGGCGCAGCGGATCATGGACCGCCTGTCGGAGCCCGTCGTGCTGCAGGACGGCACGACGGTCTCCGTGACCGTCAGCATCGGCATCGCCGCCGCCGACGAGCAGGCCGAGGCGCCTCTGCTCCTGCGCCACGCCGACCAGGCGCTCTACGCGGCGAAGGACCGTGGTCGCGGCCGGGCGGAGTTCTACGACCCGACCGTGCACGCCGGCATCGAGTCGTCGGCGCGGCTGCTCGTCGACCTCGAGCGGGCGCAGGCCTCGGGGGAGTTCTCGCTCGTCTTCCAGCCCATCGTCGACGTCGCCACCGGCTACCTCCACGCGGTCGAGGCCCTGCTGCGCTGGGACCACCCGATCCGGGGCCAGCTGCGTCCGGGCGACTTCATGCCCGTGCTCGAGGTCAGCGACCTGATGCACCAGGTGGGCGACGGGGTGCTCCGCGGGGCGTGTGCGCACGCGGCCGCGCTGGCTGCCCAGGGCACGCCGGTGCCGGTGCACGTGAACGTCTCGGCCGTCGAGCTGGGGCGGGCGGGCCTGGTGGCACGGGTGCTGTCGGTGCTCGACGAGGTCGGGCTGCCGCCGTCGATGCTCGTCCTCGAGATCACCGAGACGCAGCTGCTCGACGTGACGGGCGGTCTGGTCGTCGACCTCTTCGCCCTGCGCGACCACGGGGTGCGGATCGCGGTGGATGACTTCGGGACGGGCTACAGCACCCTGGCGCACCTCGTCGACCTGCCCGTCGACGTCGTCAAGCTCGACGGGTCGTTCGTCGCCCGCATGACGCACTCGCGCCGGGCGCGCTCGGTCTGCGCCGGGGTGGTCGCGATGGCCCAGGGCATCGGCATCGACGTCGTGGCCGAGGGAGTGGAGACGGCGGAGCAGCAGACCGCGCTCGAGTCGCTCGGCTACCGGCTGCTCCAGGGCTACCACCTGGGCCGGCCGGCTCCCGCCACGCCACCGACGGCCGGCGTGGGCGCGCAGGGACGCGGTTGATGACGTTCGGGTGAACGTCTGGTTCCGAGCCTTCCGGACGGGCGACGGCGCAGCCTAGGGTCCTCTCGACCTGACCAGTGACTTCGGGGGGAGTCCCGCCATGCCGCTTCGTGCTGCCTCGTCCACCGTCCACGTCCGTCCCGCCGTCGGGCGGCGACGGCGCCGCCTCACCCACGTCGTCGGCCTGCTGGTCGCGACGCTCGTCGCGACCGTCCTCGTCGCACCAGCCGCGTCGGCGTCGCCGGAGTCGCAGCTCGCCGAGCTGACCGTGCGGGCGGAGGCCAACGGCACGACCTACGACCGCGACGCGTTCCGGCACTGGATCGACGCCGACGGCGACGGCTGCAACACACGCGCCGAGGTGCTGATCGACGAGTCGTCGTCGGCGACGGGGCGCACCGGCACGTGCACGATCACGTCGGGCTCCTGGCTGTCGCGTTACGACAACGTGCGCTTCACCGACGCGGGAAGCCTCGACATCGACCACATGGTGCCGTTGAAGGAGGCGTGGATCTCCGGTGCTTCGGGCTGGACGGCGAGTCGACGCGAGTCGTTCGCCAACGACCTCGGCGACGCCCGCAGCCTGATCGCGGTGTCGGCGTCGACGAACCGGTCCAAGAGCGACCAGGATCCGGACTCCTGGCTCCCGCCCGCCACCGGCTACCGCTGCACGTACGTGTCGGACTGGATCGCCGTGAAGTACCGGTGGGGTCTCAGCGTCGACTCCGCCGAGAAGGCCGCCCTGCAGGACGTCCTGGCCGGCTGCTGACGCCCGGCTCGACCCGTCGCCGTCGATGCTGATTCCCATCAATGGATGGGAATCCCTCGCTCACCTGGGGTTGCATCCGCAGGTGAGTGAGGGAGAACCATGGTGGGCTGCTGGTTCCCATGAACTGATGGGAACCAGCAGCCAGGTGGCCATTGAGGGCGGAACGCGTGAACTTGTCGTCCGGATGGCCGGAAGTTTCAGATACCGCCAGTACCTGAGACACCGGTCTCATCCAGTGGTCGGTTCCCGAGGCCTCCGCTAGTGTCCGCGGAATGAGGATCGGAGTGGTCGCCGAGTCGCGTGCCGGGGAGACCCGGGTCGCTGCGACTCCCGCGACGGTCGCACGTCTGCTGAAGCTCGGGTACGACGTGAGCGTCGAGTCCGGGGCCGGGGCGAAGGCCGCGTTCGCCGACGAGGCGTTCGCGGAGGCCGGTGCCTCCGTCGTCACGGGGGAGGAGGCATGGACGGCCGACGTCGTCCTCAAGGTCAACCCGCCGAGCACCGCCGAGATCGACCGGCTCAACGACCATGCGACGCTGGTCAGCCTGATCGCGCCGGCCACCAGCCCCGAGCTGCTCGAGGCGCTGTCGGCCCGCCCGCTGACCGTCCTCGCGATGGATGCCGTGCCGCGCATCTCGCGGGCGCAGTCGATGGACGTGCTGTCGTCGATGGCCAACATCGCGGGCTACCGCGCCGTCGTCGAGGCGGCGCACGAGTTCGGCCGCTTCTTCACCGGGCAGGTCACGGCCGCCGGGAAGGTGCCGCCCGCCAAGGTGCTCGTCGCCGGCGCCGGCGTGGCCGGGCTCGCGGCGATCGGTGCCGCGTCCAGCCTCGGCGCCATCGTGCGCGCCACCGACCCGCGCCCCGAGGTCGCCGACCAGGTGAAGTCGATCGGCGGCGAGTACCTCGCGGTCGACGTCGAGGTCGAGAAGTCCACCGACGGCTACGCGAAGGCCACCAGCGAGGAGTACGACCGCCGCGCCGCGGAGATCTACTCCGAGCAGGCCGCCGACGTCGACATCGTGGTCACCACGGCGCTGATCCCGGGACGTCAGGCCCCGCGGCTGCTCACCGAGGCCGACGTCGCCTCGATGAAGCCCGGCAGCGTCATCGTCGACATGGCCGCGGCCCAGGGTGGCAACGTCGCGGGCTCGGTGGCGGGCGAGAAGGTCGTCACCGCGAACGGCGTGACGATCCTCGGCTACACCGACCTCGCCGGTCGCCTGCCCACGCAGGCCTCCCAGCTGTACGGGCAGAACCTCGTCAACCTGCTGACGCTGCTCACGCCGGGCAAGGACGGTCAGCTCGTCCTCGACCACTCCGACGTGGTGCAGCGTGGCGTGACCGTGGTGCACGACGGCGACGTCCTCTGGCCGCCGCCGCCCGTGCAGGTCTCGGCGGCACCCGCCCCGACGGCCGAGATGCCGGCCGTGCAGGAGAAGCCGGAGCCGCGCCCCGGCCTCACCCAGCGCGGCAAGTACCTTCTCATCGCCGCGGGCATCGCCGCCCTCTTCCTCGTCAACGCGTACGCGCCGCCGCCGCTGCCCGAGCACTTCTTCGTGCTCACGCTGTCGGTCGTCATCGGCTACTACGTGATCGGCAAGGTCCACCACGCCCTGCACACACCGCTCATGAGCGTCACCAACGCCATCAGCGGCATCATCGTCGTGGGTGCGCTGCTGCAGATCGGCGTCGGCGACGGGGCCGACAACGCGTGGGCGATCCGCCTGCTCGCGTTCGTCGCGGTGCTGCTGGCCTCCATCAACATCTTCGGCGGCTTCGCCGTGACCCGCCGCATGCTGAGCATGTTCTCGAAGGGCTGATCAGAGTGACTGCACAGAGCATCGCGACCGCGGCGTACATCGTCGCCGCCCTGCTGTTCATCCTCAGCCTCGCCGGGCTGAGCAAGCACGAGACCGCGCGCTCGGGTGTCGCCTACGGCATCGCCGGCATGACCATCGCCCTGGTCGCGACCATCGTGCTGGCCGTCGAGGACGCCGAGACGGTCGGCGTCGTCCTGCTGGTCGGTGCGATCGTGATCGGCGCGGGCATCGGCATCTGGCGGGCCCGCGAGGTCGAGATGACCGGCATGCCGGAGCTGATCGCGCTCCTGCACTCCTTCGTCGGCATGGCGGCCGTGCTCGTCGGCTGGAACGGCTACCTCGAGCACCCGGTGTACCCGTTGGTGTCGCTCGAGCGGATCCACTCGGCCGAGGTCTTCGTGGGCGTGTTCATCGGCGCCGTGACGTTCACCGGGTCGATCGTCGCGTACCTGAAGCTGAGCGCACGGATCAAGTCGTCGCCGCTCGTGCTGCCGGGCAAGAACTACCTCAACATCGGCGCGCTGGTGCTGTTCTTCGTGCTCACCGTCGTGTTCGTGGCGAGCCCGAACATCTGGCTGCTGATCCTGGTGACGGCCCTCGCCCTCGCCCTGGGCTGGCACCTCGTCGCCTCGATCGGCGGTGGCGACATGCCCGTCGTCGTGTCGATGCTCAACAGCTACTCGGGCTGGGCCGCGGCCGCGGCCGGCTTCCTGCTGAGCAACAACCTGCTGATCGTCACCGGCGCGCTCGTGGGCTCCTCGGGTGCGTACCTGAGCTACATCATGTGCCAGGCGATGAACCGCTCGTTCATCTCCGTGATCGCGGGCGGCTTCGGCATCGAGGCGCCGGCCGGCGAGGCGACGGACTACGGCGAGCACCGCGAGGTCGACGCCGAGGGCGTGGCCGAGCTGCTGAAGGACGCGTCGAGCGTCGTCATCACCCCGGGCTACGGCATGGCGGTGGCACAGGCGCAGTACCCGGTCGCCGACCTGACCCGCAAGCTGCGCGAGCGCGGCGTCGACGTGCGGTTCGGCATCCACCCGGTCGCCGGTCGCCTGCCCGGGCACATGAACGTGCTCCTCGCCGAGGCGAAGGTCCCGTACGACATCGTGCTCGAGATGGACGAGATCAACGACGACCTCGCCGACACCGACGTGGTGCTCGTCATCGGCGCCAACGACACCGTGAACCCGGCCGCGGCGGAGGACCCGACCAGCCCGATCGCCGGCATGCCGGTGCTGCGGGTGTGGGAGGCGTCGAACGTGGTGGTGTTCAAGCGCTCGATGGCCGCCGGGTACGCGGGGGTGCAGAACCCGCTGTTCTTCCGGGAGAACAGCCAGATGCTGTTCGGTGACGCGAAGGACCGCGTGGAGGACATCCTGCGCGCGCTGTGAGTCGGAGGTGCACGGTCGGCCGGTCGCCCGAGGGGTGGCCGGCCGTCGTGCTTCGTGGGAGAAGGGACGACGGATCGTGTTGACATGCACGGATTGCTATATAAGGATGTGTGCATGAGTGAGCGGGGTGACGCCGGGCGGGGGGACATCGACGCCTACGCGTCCGTCGCTGCACTCTTCGACGCCATGTCGACGCCGTTGCGCGCCGCTCTCGTGCACCGTCTGTGCGCGGGGGAGCAGACGGTCGGAGACCTCGTCGAGTGGACCGGGCGGTCGCAGCCGCTCGTGTCGCAGCACCTGAGGATCCTGCGCACCGCACGTCTCGTCTCGGGCGAGCGACGCGGACGCGAGGTCGTCTACTCCCTCACCGACGAGCACGTGGCCCACGTGCTCCTCGACGCCTTCCAGCACACCCAGGAGAACCACCCATGACCGTCATCGACCACCGCGAGGCCGAGAAGCACGACCACACGCACGGCCCGGGCTGCGGCCACGACGCCGTCGTCCACGAGGACCACGTCGACTACCTCCACGACGGCCACGTGCACCGTGAGCACGACGGCCACTACGACGAGTGCGCCACCTGTTCCTGTGCGCACTGCTCCGACAGCTGTGCGACCTGCACCTGCACCGACTGCACGTGCGAGACCTGCAACCACAACGTCTGCTCCTGCGCGCACTGCTCCGACAGCTGCGCCAACTGCGTGTGCAGCGACTGCACCTGCAGCACCTGCAAGCACGCCGCCTGAGTCGGGCTCACCCCTCGACCCGCGCCCACTCCGGGCGCAGGTCGTCGGGCACCCAGCGCATGAGCGCCGCGTGGTCGTCGGGCGCGACCTCCTCCTGGGGGTCGCGCCCGACGTGCGTCAGCGCGACCTCCGCCGCGCGCTCGTCGAGCGTCGGACCGAGGGCCACGAGCCGGCTCGTCGGCGCGGGCCTCGGTGCGGGAGTCACCCTCGGGAGCCCGCCGACCCGGTGCACCGTCCACCAGCGTGCACCCCATGGCACGTCGAGCCGGACCACGCCCTTCAGCCGGTAGGCCTCCGGCAGTCCACCGTCGAGCAGCTCGGCGAGGCGTCGCGGGTGCACCAGCCCGTCGTGCTCCCAGGTGCTCGCGTGGACGTGCTGGTGTCCGCCGGGGAGTGGGAGGGCCTCGGCGAGGGACAGCTGACGGGGTCCGTCGTTCAGCGGAGCCGAGGCGTCGGCGAAGAGCTCGGGGTCGAGTGCGCCGTGCGGCGCGTCGACCACGGGCACCCCGGTGCGCAGCAGCGGCTCGAGCCGGCGTCGCGCCTCGGCGACGGGGACGGAACCGGGCAGGTCGGTCTTCGTGAGCGCCACGAGGTCGGCGCGAGCCAGCGCGGCGGGGTCGAGCAGCGTGTCGTCGTCGGCCCAGGCGCGCGCGTCGAGGACGTGCAGCAGCCCGCCTGCCTGCCCGGGGTGCCGCACCGCGCGGTGGAGACGGGCGGCGAGCGTCGCCGGGTCGGCCACCCCGCTGGACTCCACCAGCACCAGGTCGAGTCCGGCGCGCGTCGACGTCAGCTGCTCCAGCGTCGAGTCGAGCGTGTCGTCGTCGACCCGGCAGCAGACGCACCCGCCGGCCAGCGAGAGCGTGGCCGCCGACCCGGCGTCGACGAGCAGCGCGTCGACGTCGACGGCGCCGAAGTCGTTGACCAGCACGCCCACCCGACGTCGGCCCCGGTGGGCGAGCAGGTGGTTGAGGATCGTCGTCTTGCCGCTCCCGAGGCTGCCGGTGAGGGCGACGACGGGGACGGTGGCGGACACGGCCCGAGGATACGGACCCTGACCGTGACGACCTGGCCCCGGATGGCCCCGTTCGAGGGCCAGGACGTCACGGTCAGCGGGGCTGTCGGGCGGTGCGCCAGGCGAGCACTGCCGCCGCGAGGGCGAGGGCCAGGACGGCGAGCGCGACGAGCAGCGAGACCTGGATGCCGGCGTCGCCGTCGGAGCGTCCCGCGACCACCTGGTAGGTGGTGGCCAGCAGTGCCGCGCCGAGCGAGGAGCCGATGCGCTGGCCGGTCTGCAGGGCCCCGCCGGCCGCGCCACCCATCCGCGGCGGCACCTCCTGGAGGGTCAGCGTGATGTTCGGCGACACGACGGCGCCGCCGCCGAGACCGGCCAGCAGCAGGAACGGGGAGAGCGCCCACCAGAGGTCGTCGGTGGGGCGACCGGGCGCGACCAGCGCGGCACCGAGGACGCCGACCATCATGACGCCGAGCGCGATGACCGTGAGTGGTCGACCGACCGTGCTGACCAGCCGTCCGGCGAGCGGGGACGTGATCGCCGACCCGAGGGCGAACGGGGTCAGGAGCAGCCCGGCGTGCAGCGCGCTGACGTCGCGCGCGTCCTGCAGCCACACCGACGCGACCAGGAACACGCCCGTGAACCCGGTGAAGTAGACGGTGCCGACGAGCAGCCCGTTGCCGTACCCGGGGAGGCGGCGCAGCAGGTCGAGGTCGAGCAGGGGGTCGTGGCCGAGTCGCTTCTCGCGGTGCTCCCAGCGCACGAACGCCCACGCGAACACCGGCACGCCGACGAGCAGCCCGAGCGGCCAGCGCGCACCCGACTCGAGGCTGACGAGCGGGTAGAGCAGGCAGAGCACGGACACCCCGAGAAGCGCCGCGCCGAGGGTGTCGATGCGGCCGGGCGTGCTGTCGTCCTCGCGTCCGGGGACCATGCGGGCGACGGCGATCGCGGCGACCACGCCGATCGGCACGTTGACGAGGAACACGAGCCGCCAGCCGAGCTCCTCGCCGACCAGGCCGATGACGAGACCGCCGAGGAGCGGTCCGGTGGCCGACGCGAGCGAGACGGTGAGGCCGAAGTAGCCGAACGCGCGGCCCCGCTCGGCGCCGGAGAACAACTGCTGGATGAGCCCCGAGCTCTGGGGCGTGAGGAGCCCGGCCGACGCGCCCTGGAGCAGTCGGGCGACGACGACCAGCTCGGCGGTGGGCGCGAGCCCGACCGCGGCGCTCGAGGCGACGAACCCGGCCAGGCCGATCAGCATGAGCCGTCTGCGGCCGTACGCGTCGCCGAGGCGTCCGCCCGCCACGAGGGTCAGGCCGAACGTGAGCGCGTAGCCGGAGACCACCCACTGCACGGTCGAGGCCGACGTGTCGAGCCCCTTCTGGATCGAGGGGATCGCGACGTTGACGATGGTGACGTCGAGCAGCGACATGAAGCCGACGACCAGGGTGACCGCGAGGATCTGCCACCGTGCCGGGTTCGGCTCGTCCGAGGTGGTCGGTCGGTCCTCGTGGGTGTCGACCGGCTCCTCGCTCACCAGACCAGCGTGGCCGAGTCCAGGGTCGGCGCAAGCCGAACGGTGTGGGGTGAGACGGGTACGACGGCGCAGGGTGTGGTCAGGTCACGGCGCCGAGGAGGTCTCCGCTCACAAGACCCCGGCCTGGTGGCGCGCGAGCAGGATCACGATCGCGGCGGCGGCGACGACGAGCAGGGCGACGACCGCGAGACGTCGGCGCCTGAGCTCGGGGCGTCCCCAGGCCACGAAGGTCCGGTCGAGCACCGGCAGGGCCTCGGGCATCTCACGACGGACGAGGGTGACGTGGGACATCGGCGCGTCGACACCGGCGACGTTCGCCAGCTCGAGGTGCCGCGGAGCCCATCGAGGGTCGGTGAGCTGGAACCCCTCCTGACCGTCCGACAGTGCCAGGTGCTGAGGCGAGGATCCGTCGCCCCGCCCGAGGCGGTACCGGACGGCTCGGAGATCGACCCCGCGCTGGACACGGCCCCGCACCCTCCCGCGGCGCCACAGCGTGACCGTCTCCTCGTCGACCACGACCCGTTCGGGCCAGCGCACGACCGGGGCCACCACCGGTGCGACCAGACCGGCGAGTCCGAGGGCGACCGCGAGGCCGGCCAGCACCGGAGCGTGGTCGAAGTTCGCCAGGGCGCCCGCCCCCAGGCCGAGCGCCCCGACCAGGTTCCAGCGCAGCTCCCGCGCCACCTGCGTGCGGCCCTGGGACTGCGACCAGGGCACGGGGAGGATCTCGACGGGCCACGGTGGCGTCGGCGACGTCGGACCGGTCATGGCCGACACCCTCCCACGCCGGTCCGTACACCGTCAGCCGGATCGCGAGGCTCAGAGCAGGGCGAGGGCCACGACGATCGCGACGAGTCCGACGACCGCCAGCACGGCGGACGCGAGCTGGTGAGGGGTGGCCCAGCCGAACGCCTCAGGATGGCGCCGCGCAGCGACCTTGGATGACACGCCTGGAGCGGAGACCCCGAGGATCGTCAGCAGCTCCGGGTACCTCGGCGTCCAGCCGGCGTGGGTGAGCAGGATGCCGTCGCCACCGTCGGACATCGCGAGGGCCTGCGTCCCGGGTTCCGGCTCGCCACGGTAGAGGGAGAAGCGCGCAGCCCACAGGTCCTTCCGGGCCAGGCGGGACCGTGGCCGCCTCCGTCGCCCTCGGACGGGCTCCACCGTGTCGTCGGTGAGCACGAGCCGCTCGCGGGTGCCCTGCCACCACTCCCACGCCGTGCCGGAGGCGATGAGCCCCGCAGCGCTCAGCAGGAGGAGCGCGAGCACCGGTCGGTCCCCACGTTGGACGACGAACTGGAAGAGGAAGGGCAGCGCGAGGAGGGACCGGTAGAACACAAGACGCCGCAGCGCGACCCACTGCGGCTGCTCCGACCAGGGCACGGGGTGCAGGACACGGACGGTGCCGGGGTCACTCATGCACCGCGGCCGCTCAACACTCCAGCCAGGAAGGCTACGCCGCCGAGGGCCAGCACGACGAGCGCTGCGACGCGGCGGCGTCGTGAACCGACGAGACCCGCGAGGCGCTCGACCGGGGTGAAGCACTCCGGCATGCGTCGACGGGCCCTGTCGTGGGTCAGCCGCGGCGCGGCCACCTCGGCGGCGAGCGCGATCGTCTCGAAGTGCGCGATCCAGCGTGCGTCGCCGAGGCGGAACCCCGTGGTCCCGTCGGAGACGGCGAGGTGCAGGAGGCCCAGCGGTCGCCCGACCGGCCAGGGCACGTAGCGCGCGGCTCGCAGGGTCGGACCTCGGCGGAGACGGGCACGCACCCGCTTGCCACGCCACCACTCCACCGTGCTCGCGGTGACGACGACTCGCTCGTGGCGCACCATCAGCAGCTCCGTCGCGTAGGCACCGAGCGCCGCCAGCACACCCGCCAGC
>LUMV01000021.1_pt1 | contig 118811 bp, 124 predicted proteins | sample 729731 | NCBI WGS metagenome assembly LUMV01 (sample SAMN03860301, study PRJNA289734) | marine metagenome | biome: seawater column; feature: ocean; material: water; isolation source: Red Sea water column Station 192 - depth 200m | place: Saudi Arabia: Red Sea | collected 2011-10-15 | depth 200 m
ACCCAGACCACCCTCAGGCCCGCTGCCGGTCGAGGCCCTTTCGGAGACCAGACACAGCGCCGGCCGAGGCAGCGCACCAGCAAGGTCAGACTCCCCGCGGCAGCGCAGCGGCAAGAAGAAGCCCCTGCGCCTGCGCAGCGGCAACCACACGACGACCGCAGCCAGCGCAGCAGCAAGGTCACGACGACCGCAACCAGCACCCCACCCCGTCGTACCCGCCCCCTAGGATCGGCCCCATGCAGCCGCGCTACACCGACTCGGGCGTCTTCGTCGCGCTGGAGGGCGGTGAGGGGGGCGGGAAGTCGACGCAGGCGCGGCTCCTCGCCGACTGGCTCGGCGCCGCCGGTCACGAGGTGCTGCTCACGCGCGAGCCGGGTGGCACGGAGGTGGGGGCGCGGTTGCGGGGCATCGTGCTCGATCCCGCCACGGGGCACCTGTCGCCGCGCACGGAGGCGCTGGTCTACGCCGCCGACAAGGCCGAGCACGTCGACGCCGTCGTGCTCCCGGCGCTGGCGCGGGGCGAGGTGGTCGTCACCGACCGCTACGTCGACTCGACGCTGGCGTACCAGGGTGCCGGACGTGCCCTCGACGCCGCCGAGCTGGAGCACGTGGCGCGGTGGGCGACGGCCGGCCTTCGTCCGCACCTGACCGTCGTGCTCGACCTCGACCCCGTCGTCGGGCTCGCGCGGGCGGGGGAGCCCGACCGCATCGAGGCCGAGCCGCTCGATTTCCACCAGCGGGTCCGCAGCCACTTCCTGGAGCTGGCCGCCGCCGACCCAGCCCACTACCTCGTCGTCGACGCCGACCAGTCGCCCGACGTCGTCCACGCCGCCGTGCGCGCCGCGGTCGAGCCGTGGCTGGTGCAGGCGCGGTGACCAGCGTCTGGGACGAGCTGGTCGGGCAGTCCCCGGTCGTCGACACGCTGTCGGCCGCGGTCCGCTCGGCCGGTGGCGACGGTCGCTCGATGACCCACGCCTGGCTGTTCACGGGCCCGCCCGGATCAGGACGCTCGAACGCGGCGAAGGCGTTCGCTGCGGCGCTGCAGTGCGAGCGCGGCGGCTGCGGCGAGTGCCGCTCCTGCACCACGGCGGCGGCGGGCAGCCACCCCGACATCACGCTCATCCGTACCGACGGTCTCTCGATCGGCACCGACGTCGCCCGCGAGTACGTCCGCAAGTCCGCGCTCAGCCCGGCCCTCGGGCGCTGGCAGGTGCTGGTCGTCGAGGACGCCGACCGGCTCACCGAGCAGGCCGCCAACGCCCTCCTCAAGGCGGTGGAGGAGCCGTCGCCGTTCACCGTGTGGATGCTCTGCGCGCCCGCCACGGAGGACGTGATCGTCACGATCCGCTCGCGCTGCCGGCCGGTGCTGCTGCGCACGCCGCCGGTCGACGCCATCGCCCGCCTGCTCGTCGAGCGCGACGGGGTCGAGCCGCAGCTGGCGCACGAGGTGGCGGCCGCCTCCCAGGGCCACATCGGCCGGGCTCGCGGCCTCGCGCGCGACCCCCAGGCGCGGGAGCGGCGCCGGGAGATCCTGTCGCTGCCGACGTCGCTGCGCTCCCTCGGCGACTGCCTGGTGGCGGCGCAGCGCATCAACGACGAGGCCACCGCCCGTGCCGCCGCGATCGCCGACGTCGCCGACGAGCGCGAGAGCGCCGACCTCAAGCAGTCGTGGGGCGTGGAGGACCGCGGCCGTCGCCCCGCCGGCTACGCCGGGGCGGTCTCCTCGCTCGAGAAGGACCAGAAGCGACGTCGTACCCGGCTGGCGCGCGACTCCATCGACGGGGTGCTGCTCGACCTGCTGTCGTTCTGCCGCGACGTCGTCGCCGTGCAGACCGCCCCCGGCGCACCGCTCGTGAACGCCGACGTCGCCGACGCGGTGCGCGAGGCGGCCCGTCTGTGGACGCCCGAGTCGACGCTGAGCCGGATCGGTGCGATCGTCGAGGCGCGCGAGGCGCTCACCGCGAACGCAGCACCGCTGCTCACCCTCGAACGCATGATGATGGGATTCCGGAGCCGATGAAACGACCGCTGATCGTCCTGATCGCCCTCGCCGCGGTGGCTGCGGTCGTCGCGGGCGTCCTGCTCGTGGTCCGCGACGGCGACGGCGCGTCCGACGACTCGCCCGCCGCCCAGGCGATCCAGCCCACCGGCGAGCAGGCTCCCGACGGCCTGCAGCGCTTCTACGACCAGAAGCTGACCTGGAAGGGCTGCGGCGGTGACTCCGAGTGCGCCACGATCACCGTCCCCATCGACTACGACGAGCCCGACGGCGCGACCACGACGCTCAAGGCCGCGCGCTACCTCAGCACCGGCGACGGCACGCGCGTGCTGTTCGTCAACCCCGGCGGACCCGGCGGGTCGGCGATCGACTTCGCCGCGAGCCTGGCGGGCAGCATGGCGCCGACGGTGCGCGACGCCTTCACGATCGTCGGCATCGACCCCCGCGGCGTCGGCGAGAGCTCGCCCCTGGAGTGCCTGCCCGACGCCCAGTTCGACGCCTACGCGGCCAGCGACCCCGACCCGAGCACGTCGGCCGAGGTGCGCGAGCTGCGCGCCGGCGTCCGCAAGCTGGGCGAGGCGTGCGCCAAGAACTCCGGCGAGCTCGCCGGACACGTCTCCACCGAGGAGGCCGCCCGCGACATGGACGTCGCGCGCGCCGCGATGGGGCAGCAGAAGCTCGACTGGTTCGGCGCGTCGTACGGGACGCAGCTCGGCGCCACCTACGCGACGCTGTTCCCGCAGAAGGTCGGCGCCATGGTGCTCGACGGCGCCGTCGACCCCGCCCAGGACGTGTTCGGGTCCGCCTTCGGGCAGGCCACCGGGTTCCAGCGCGCGCTCGACGCCTATCTCGACGCGTGCGCGAAGCTCGAGTCGTGCCCGCTCGGCCAGGACCCCAACGCCGCCAACCGGGCGCTGGCCACCTTCATGTCCCGGCTGGAGGACCAGCCGCTGCCCACTGGGACCGACCGCGAGCTGACGAAGGGCCGGGCGTTCTACGGCGTGGCCGTCACCCTCTACGACAAGGCGGCGTGGCCCGTCCTGTCGCAGGCGCTCACGGCAGCGCTGCGGGGCGACGGGTCGCTGCTGCTGCGCCTCAACGACCTCTACTTCTCCCGGCAGAGCGACGGCAGCTACGACGGCAACATCGGGTGGGCCAACATCGCGGTCAACTGCCTCGACAACCGCGAGCGGCCGAGCGTCGCCGAGGTGGAGGCCGAGCTGCCCCGCTTCGAGAAGGTCTCGCCGGTCTTCGGTGCCGCTCTCGGCTGGGGCACCCTCGGCTGCACCGACTGGCCCGAGCCCGCCGAGCGCCCGCAGGTGGAGATCGACGCCGAGGGCTCGTCGCCGATCGTCGTCATCGGCACCACCCGCGACCCTGCGACGCCGTACGAGAACGCCAAGGCGCTGGCCGACCAGCTGGGCGACCGCGAGGGCGTGCTGCTCACCCGTGAGGGCGACGGCCACACGGCCTACAGCTCCGGCAACCGCTGCATCGTCAAGGCTGTCGACGCCTACCTCGTCGACGGCACCGTCCCGCGCGACGGCACGACCTGCCCCGACGAGTAGTCCGGCCGCAGTCCGGCCTCGCACCGCTCGGCGGTGCCGCGGCGACGGGGGCGGGCTCAGGCCGAGCGGATGGCCTCGTGGTGGCGGATGACCTCGTCGATGATGAAGGTCAGGAACTTCTCGGCGAACGCGGGGTCGAGGTCGGACTCGACGGCGAGCGAGCGGAGCCGCTCGATCTGGCGTGCCTCGCGGTCGGGATCGGAGGCAGGCAGGTCGTGCGTGGCCTTCAGCCGGCCCACCCGCTGGGTGCACTTGAACCGCTCCGCCAGCAGGTGCACGAGGGCGGCGTCGATGTTGTCGATGCTGGAGCGCATGTCGTCCAGCTCGGCCCGCACGTCCTCTGTCCCGGTCACGGGGTCGAGTGTAGGGGGGCCCGTGTGTCCCGCTGGAGGGGCAGGGGTAGGCTGTACGAGGTTCTGCGGGCGATCCTCGCGGGACCTTCGCCGCCTTAGCTCAGTCGGTAGAGCGTTTCACTCGTAATGAAAAGGTCGTCGGTTCGATTCCGACAGGCGGCTCCACCAGGCCCGGTCACGCAGCAGCGGACCGGGCCTTCGTCGTGCTCGCAGCTGTCGCACTCGATGGGCATGTCCACCCGGCTTCTCGCTCAGCTGCAGAGGTCCTCGTCGGCGTGTCGCGAGGTGGTCTCGACGGCGGGGGTGTCGCGGACCTGCAGGCCCGTGGCGTCGGAGGCGCCCAGGACGAGGCGCACTCCCGCGACGTCGGGGTCGACCTGCGGCTCCACGTCGAGCCCGAAGGAGCGGGCGACGGCGGCTGCGGTGCGCTTCGCGCGGTCCGAGCCGTCGACGACGAGGATCGTCCGCTCGGCCGGCTCCTGCGCGTCGCCCACGGCGACGACGGTGTGACCGAGCGACTCGAGCTGGCCGGCGGCCGACGCGGCGAGGCCAGGGACCCGCGCCCCGTTGAGCACCTCGATCGGTGCGTGCTTCGGCGAGGGAGCCGGTCGGTCCGACGCGAGGCGCACCGGCTCGTCGGCGTCGATGGCGGAGAAGACGGTGCGGGCGTCGTCGGTGGCGACCACGCGGTTGGGGTCCTGTGGGGCAGCCGCCGTGGGCATCGCCATGAAGGTGATGCGAGCAGGGTCCACCGATCGCACCCGCTGTGCGAGGCGGCCGAGGGCTCTGGTGCTGGCGAGGTCGTCGTCGACGGTCATCGACTGCGTGGCTGCGTCGAGGAACCTCACGAGCCGGTCGGGGCGGGTCAGCACCTCGGCCGAGCGCACCTCGTGGATGATCGCCGACATCACCACCTGCTGGTGGCCGATGCGGCTGAGGTCGCTGCCGTCGCCGATCGCGTGACGGGTGCGGGCCAGCGCCAGCGCGTCGGTGCCGTCGACGCGCTGCTTCCCGGCCGGCAGGTCGAGGTGCGCGTCGTCGTCGCGCAGCGCCTCGGGCAGGCACACGTCGACTCCACCGAGCGCGTCGACCATGTCGGCGAAGCCGTCGAAGTCGAGCTCGACGAAGTGGTGCACGTGCACGTCGCTGAGTGCCTCGACGGCACGCACGCTGCAGGCGGGACCGTGCTGCAGCGCCGCGTTGATCATGCCTGGACCCCCGGCGTGCGACGTCCCGTCGGCGTCGTCGCACGAGGGCAGGTCGAGGAGCGTGTCGCGCGGGATCTGCACGGCGTCGATGCGGCTGTTGTCGGCGGCGACGTGAGCCAGCACGAGGGCGTCGCTGCGTCGGCTGCCGTCGCCGTTGCCGTGCTTCGAGGTCCGGAGGTCGCGCGAGTCCGAGCCGATGAACAGGACGTTGAGGGCACCGGTGTCGGTGTCGTCCTCGACGAGGTGGTCGCCCACGGTCGCCGTGCTGAGGTTCGCGGACAGACGCCACTGCAGCACGCCGAGCGCCACGCCGGCCACCAGCGCGAGGCTGACGACACCGACGAGCACGACGCGCACGGTGCGGCGTCGCCGCTGGAGCATGCGTCGTCGGGCCCGCGTGGGAGGGGCGGTCGCGGTGGGGGTGCGCTCCTGCTCCACGAGCTACTCCGCCGTCCGGGCCGGTTCCTCCTCCGAGCTCGGGGGTTCCTCGCGCATCTCCTGCCTGAAGATGCGCAGCGCCTGGCCCGAGCCGCGGGCCAGCTCGGGGAGCTTGCGGCCGCCGAACAGGAGCACGGCGACCCCCACCACCATCAACAGCTCCGTCGCACCGATCTGCCTCAGCATGCTTCTCCCTCGTGTTGCCCGTTGCTCGCCGTCTGGTTGCGCGCCGCGACGACCCGTCGACGCTAACAACTCTCGCCTGAGAGACGCCTGAACCGCGTCACGGCCCTTCGGGCTCGAGGCGGGCTCGACCCCAGGTGGTGCGGTTCGTGCTCCGATACGGTTCGCTGCATGCCGCGTGCGTACCGCTCCCCGACCCGCGACGCCGTCGCCGCGGCCACGCGCCGCAGGATCGTCGAGGCGGCGGGGACGCTCTTCGTGCGCGACGGCTACGCGGCGACGTCGATGCAGGCGATCGCGGCCGAGGCGGGCACGTCGGTGCAGACCGTGCACGCGCACGGCCCCAAGCACGCACTGCTCGTCGCGGCGCACGAGCTGACGCTGGCCGGTGACGAAGGTCGACATCCGCTCGCCGAGCGTCCGGAGCTGGTCGACATCATGGCCGAGCCCGACACGGGCGTGGCGATCGAGCGGTACGTCGACTTCCTCGTCGAGGCGAACCTGCGGTCCGCGGCGCTCCTGCACGCCATGGTGTCCGCCGCGGACGTCGACGCGAGAGTCCGCTCGGCGGTGCAGGACCTGGAGGAGCGCCGGCACCGCGACATGACCATCGCCGCCGGGTGGTTCGTCGCGCGCGGACGGCTCCGCGCCGACCAGGCGTCCGAGGCGGCCGACCTGCTCGGGCTGGTCGTCGGCCCCGAGCCGTGGATCCACCTCGTCCGCGAGAGAGGGTGGACGCCGACGCGCTACGGCGTGTGGCTGCGCCGGCAGCTGGACGAGCTGGGGGCGGCGCTCGACGGGTGACCCATATTGGGGTTAGTCTCACTCTAGTCAATTGAGGGAGACGCCCATGAGCCGCAGCGCGGTGCTGTGCAGCATGCCGGCGACCGGACACGTCGGACCGCTGTCCGTGGTGGCCGGCGAGCTCGTCCGCCGCGGATGGCGGGTGAGGATGCTCACGGGAGCCGGCTACGAGGCTCCCGTGCGCGCGAGCGGAGCGGAGTTCGTGGCGCTGCCGGCCGAGGCCGACACGCTCGACTCCATCGGGGCGGGGGAGCGCACCCGTGGCCTCGCCACCATCAACCACGGCGTGGAACAGGCCTTCGTCGCCCCAGCTGCGCCGGCCGGACAGGCACTCGAGCAGATGCTCGCCGACGAGCCCGCCGACGTCGTCCTCCACGACATGACCTTCCTGGGTGTGCAGACGCTCTTCTCGCGCCCCCGTGACCAGCGTCCCGCGACCGTGCTGTGCGGGATCGGTCCGGCCGGGTTCAGCAGCGTCGACACCGCGCCCTACGGACTCGGACTCGTGCCGTGGCGACGGACGGTGCCGAACCGGCTCCGCAACCGCCTGCTGTACCGCACGTCGCGCGTGGTGCTCCGGCCCGTCCACCGCAGCCTCGACCGCTTCCTCGCCGACGTCGGCGCGCCGGGGCTCGACGGCGCCTTCTTCATGGACGTGCTCGACCGCAGCGACCTGCTCGCCCAGTTCACCGTCCCCGAGTTCGAGTACGCGCGCTCCGACGCGCCGGCAGGCCTGCGCTTCTACGGCCCGATGGTCCCGCCGGCAGCCGAGGTCGCCGACGTCGCGACACCCGCTTGGTTCGACGACCTCGACCCGCACCTCCCGCTCGTGCACGTGACCCAAGGGACGGTCGCCAACACCGACTTCACCGAGGTCGTCGGGCCGACCGTCGAGGCCCTGGCGGACCGTGACGTGCAGGTCGCCGTGACGACCGGCGGTCGCCCGACGTCCGCGCTGGACGACCTCGGCCCGCTGCCCGCGAACGTCTTCGTCGCCAGCTACCTGCCCTACGACGAGCTGCTGGCCCGCACCGACGTGCTCGTCACGAACGGTGGCTACGGCGGGCTGCACCACGCGATGCGCCACGGTGTCCCGATCGTCATCGCCGGGGACTCCGAGGACAAGGTCGAGACGTCGACCCGCGTGCAGCACGCCGGGGTCGGCATCAACCTGCGGACCGGCCGCCCGACCCCGGCCGCCGTGGGGCGTGCCGTGCGGGCGGTGCTCGACGACGGTGCGTACGCCCGCCGAGCGCACGAGGTCGGCGTCGCGATCGCCCGGTCCAGCGGGGTGGTCGGGCTGGTCGACGACGTGGAGGCGCTGGTCCAGGAGTCCTCCTACCCGCCCCTCACGAAGGAGTCATGAGATGTCGAGCCACGAGGTCGTCCGGCGTCACGTCGACGCGTTCAACGCCCGCGACGAGGCCGCCGAGCCCTGGTCCGAGGACGCGGAGATCATCGCCCCCGGTGCGTCGGCCTCGGGTCGGGAGGCCGTGCTCGCCTTCCTGCGGGTCTTCCACGACGGCTTCCCGGACGGGCGCCTCGAGCTGGTCTCCGTGCTCGGGAGCGGGTCACGCGTCGCGGCGGAGGGCCGCTTCGTCGGCACGCACACCGGCACCCTGCGCGGTGCGGGCGGCAGCCTCGCGCCGACCGGGCGCGAGGTGTCGTTCCGGTGGGCCGCCGTCTACGAGGTCGACGGCAGCCGACTGCGGTCGGAGCACCTGTACTTCGACCAGGTCGAGCTGCTGTCGCAGGTCGGCGCACTCGGCGACTGAGCTCCCGCGCCCCGCCCGCTCACGCCGCCGGGCGCCGGGACGAACTGGTGCGCTCAGCCAGCCGAGCGCTCGCGCCGGGCGAGCGTCGACGTGGCGCCACCCACGGCACACCAGACGGCGAGCACCGCCCACGGGCGCCAGAGCGCGCCAGCCGTGCCGCCGGTGAGCTGCTGCAGGATCTCGATGCCGGCCGCGTGCGGCAGCAGCGTCGTGACCTCGCGCCACACGACCGGCTGCATCCAGGTGCCCGTGCCGGCGAGGTCGGGGAGCGCCGTGAGGACGAGGAGGGTGACGGCGAGCCCCCAGCCCCACGCGTCCATCAGGTGCTCGAGCGCCTGCGACACGAGCGCGCCGGTCAGCACCAGCAGGGAGAGCGCCGGCCACCACAGGAGCACCGGTCCCGTCGCGAGCAGTGCGCCGACCAGGCCGCCGACGCCGCCGACCAGCACCGCCACTGCCCCGATCACGCGCAGACGTCGCAGGGCGCCCGGCCACGTCCGCGGCAGCCGGCCGGAGCGGACCGTGAGCACCCCCGACGTGAGGATGCCCGCGCCGACGGCCAGCACCGGGAGCCAGGTGACGGCGGCGCGTCCGCCCGCCGACAGCGACGGCCCGACCAGCTCGACCTCCACGCCCCGACCCAGCCGCGCCGACGTGACCCGGACGGCTGCCTCGACCGCCGCCCGCTGGTCCGGCGAGGCCCGCCGTGGCAGGAGCAGGACGTCGTCGGAGCGAGCGAGGTCGACCACCGCAGAGCCCACCAGCGTGCCGTCGTCGACGAGCCCACGGGCTGCTGCGGCCGACGGCGGTCGCACGACCGTGAACGGGCTGTCGGGATCGGCGGCAGCGCGGTCGGCGAGCGTCTGGCCGACCACGGCCGGCGCGACCACGCCGAGCGGCGCCTCGTGCAGGTCGTCGCCCGCGACCCAGGCGAAGACCGCGACCACGCCGGCCAGCTGCACGGCGACGGCGACCACCAGCGGCACCCAGACGCGACCCCTCACGCGCCGACTGTAGGTCACGCCAGGGCCCGCCCCGTCGCCGTGACATCGTGGTGCCGTGGGAGTGCAGCGCGTGCCGTGGCGGATCCGGGTGGCGGCCGTCACCGGGCCGGCGCTCCTGCTCATGCTGTCCCTCGTCGCCTTCTCGGGCCGGGCCGACCCGCCGTCGGCGCCGACGGTGCCCGAGGCGAGCGAGACCCGCTGCCTGCCGATCGAGCCTGTCCGCTCGGTACCCGACCTCAACCGGCTCGTCACGCAGGTCCGTGGCTCGGGGGCGTTCCAGGGCGCCGACGTCGGCGCCGACGTGACCCTGCAGGACGGGCGGCGGCTCTGGCTCTTCGGCGACACCCTCCGGTCGGCCGACTTCGACGGCCAGCGCTTCGTGCGCAACTCGATGCTCGTGTTCGAGCCAGGTTGCGCACAGGTGGTGCTGCCCGCCGACCACGGCGCGCTCATCCCCGACCGGGCCGACGGCGTCGGCTACTGGCCGATGTCGGTCGCCAAGATCGAGCGACCGGGCTACGACCTGGTGGGTGTGTCGGCGCAGCGCGTCAAGGGCGCCGACGCTCCCGACGGCCCGCTCGCGTTCGACAACCTGGGGCCCGCGGTCGCGCTGTTCGTCGTGGAGCGCGGGCGGACGCCCCAGCTGCTCGGGGTGCGCGACGTCGGCCCGGACGACGACGACCCCCGTCGTCCGACGTGGGGCGCCGCGACGGCCGTGTCCGACGGCTGGGTCTACCTCTACGGGACGGCGCGTCCCGGTCGCGGCCTGGTGTTCGGGTTCAGCCTGCACGTGGCGCGGGTGCGGCCCGACGACGTGTTGCGCCCCGACCGCTACCGCTACTGGAACGGTCGGGCATGGACCCGCGACGCCTCCGAGCTGGCCACCCTGGTCCCGGCCGAGGGCGGGGTCTCGCAGACGCTCAGCGTCTTCGAGCGAGGCGGACGCTGGTACGCGGTGAGCAAGCGCGACGAGTTCCTCGGCAAGGACCTCGTCGTGTGGTCGGCGTCGCGACCGACCGGGCCGTTCACCCCGAGCGCCCCGGTCGCCCAGATCCCCAGCGAGCCCGACGGTCGCCTGCGGTACATGCCGCTGGCCCACCCCGACCTGCTGCCCGAGCGAGGGTCGGTCGTCGTCTCCTACAGCCAGAACGACACCGACCTCGCGGAGGTCGCGCGCGACCCGTTCGTCTACCGCCCGCGGTTCCTGCGGATCCCGCTGCCGCGCTGACGTCCGCCCCGCTAGTGCTCGAGCGCGTCGAGGTCGAGGTCGGCGGGGAGCAGCCGGTGCACGAGCCACGCTGCCGCGAGCATGACGAGCCCGGCGGCGAGGCCGACCCAGCCGAACGCCTCGGCGTAGGAGGCCTGGGCGGCTGCGGCGACCGGCGTGTCGAGCGCGAGGGCGAGCGACTCGCGGGTCGCGTCGGTGGCGTCGCCGGGCAGCCCGCTGCGGTAGAGCGCGGCGACGAGGCCGCCGAGCACGCTGATGCTGATGACCGCGCCGAACTCGTAGCAGATCTCCTCGACGGCGGACGCCGAGCCGACCTGGTCGCGTGGTGCGCTGCCGATGATGAGGGCCGAGGCTAGCGCGAGCGCACCCGTCCCCACGCCGACCACGAGCAGTGCCGGGCCGACCACGACGTAGGAGAGCGGTTGCGGCGCCGCGAAGATGAGGAGCGGTCCTGCGCCGAGCAGGACCATGCCCAGCACCACCGCCCGTCGGGCGCCGATGCGGGCGGCGATCCGCGGGGCGAGCGGGGAGGCGACCAGGCCGCCGACGGCGAGCGGCAGCAGCGCGACGCCCGCCAGGAGCGGACCGTGGCCCTCCACGAGCTGGAGCCACTGCGAGCCGACGAAGAGCAGCGCCATCATGGCGATGCTGCTCGCCAGCGCGGCGACCACCCCGCCGCGGAAGATGCGACTGCGGAACAGCGAGACCGCGAGCATGGGGGCGTCCTGGCGCAGGCTGCGTCGCACGAAGAGGGCCAGCATCGTCATGCCCGCGACGACGCAGACCAGGGTGACTCCACTGAACCCGTCCTTGCCGAGCTCCTTGACGCCGTAGACCATCGTGACCATGCCGGCGACCGTGAGGACCACGCCGAACGGGTCGATGCGGCCGGGTCGCGCCGAGCGGCTCTCCGGCAGCAGCCACATGCCGAACGCGACGCCGAGGACCATGACGGGCACGTTCACGAGGAAGGCCGCGTGCCAGCTCCACGCCTGGAGCAGCGCGCCTCCGACGACCGGGCCGACGGCCGCTCCCAGGGAGGCCATCGCGGCCCAGATGCCGAGCGCGTAGGCGCGTTCGCGCGGGTCGGTGAAGAGCGTGCGGATGAGCGACAGGGTCGACGGCATGATCATGGCGCCGCCCAGGCCGAGGGCCACACGCAGCGCGATGACGGCCGATGCGTCGTCGACCCAGAGCGCGGCCGTGGAGGCGACGGCGAAGATCGTGAAGCCGGTGAGCAGCATGCGCTTGCGACCGACGCGGTCGGCAAGGGCGGTGACGGGCACGAGCAGGCCGGCCAGGACGAGGGCGTACGCGTCGACGATCCACAGCTGCTGCAGAGCGCTGGCGTCGGTCTCGGCGGCCAGGTCCGGCAGCGCGACGTTGAGGATCGTCATGTCCATGACCACCACGAGGAGGCTGGCGGCGAGCACGGCCAGACCGGCCCAGCGGCGCGGGTGGTCGACGGCGGGGGTCGTGGGGGAGGGAGAGGTGGTCACGGTGTCACCGAGGCTTTCCCGAAGCCGGAGGCTTCGTGGTGGCGGAGTGCGGAGGCTTCGTGGTGGGGAGTGCGGAGCCTCAGTCGTGCTGACGGGCAGAGGCTCCGTCGAGGAAGAAGGAGGAGACGAGGGCGCCAAGGCCGCGTCGCGGCACGTCGCCGACCCGGATGGCCTCGCGGGCGGCGACGAGAAGGCCGTAGCCGGCGGTCGACAGCCAGGCGGCGCTGACGTCGTCGCGCAGCACGCCCGCCCGTTGTCCGGCGGCGAAGAGCACGACCTCGCGCCGGTGGAGGGCCTCGGCGCGGGCGGCGAGTCCCGGCTCGACGGTCAGGAAGTGGTCGGTGAGGGCGAAGCCGAAGTCGTCGGAGTCGTCGGTGAAGCGCTCGAGCAGCTGCTCGACGGTGCTCCGGATGAGGCCGCCGTCGCCGCCGGCGGCCACGTCCTCGACCGCTGCCTCGTCGAGACGCTGCTCCCAGCGGTCGAGGGAGCGAGTGCCGATCTCGAGGAGCAGCTCGTCGCGTCCGGCGAAGTAGCGGTGCAGCGTCGCGCGGCCGATGTGGGCGGCTCGGGCGATGTCGGCCATCGACGACGTGGGGTCGGCGTTGAGCTGCCGTTGGGCGACAGCCAGGATCTCGTCGGGTGTCATCGCACTCCCCGGGTCGTCGTGAGACAGGAGTGTCTCACATGAGACCACAATGTCTCACCCCGCGGGGGCGGCCGGGTGCGAGGGTCGGCCGTCCCGTGACGGTTCGTCCCGCACGGGGCGGGTACGTCGGGAGGGAGCCGGCGTGACGTCGGCTCCCTCGACCGATGGAGTCCCCGTGCCCCTCACCGCCCTCGCACTGAACTGCACCCTCAAGCCCGGCGACGCGCCGTCGAGCAGCGCCCTGATGGCGCAGCAGTACCTCGACGCCCTCGCCGAGCACGACGTCGTCGGCACCGCCGTGCGGGTCGTCGACCTCGACGTCAAGCCCGGTGTCGAGACCGACATGGGCGACGGCGACGAGTGGCCGGCGATCCGTCGGCAGCTGCTCGACGCCGACGTGATCGTCGTGGTCACACCGACGTGGGTGGGGCAGATGTCGAGCGTCGCGAACCGCGTGCTGGAGCGGCTCGACGCCGAGCTGTCCGAGACGCGCGACGACGGGAACCCGATCCTCTACGGGAAGGTCGCGCTCGTGGGGGTCGTCGGCAACGAGGACGGCGCGCACAAGATCACGGCCGACCTGTACCAGGCGCTCGACGACTGCGGCCTGACGATCCCCGCGCAGGGCGGCACGTACTGGAACGGCGAGGCCATGCACACGGTCGACTACAACGACCTCGACGAGACCCCCGAGGCCACGCTCAGCACGCTGCGCACGGCGGCCGCGAATGCCGTGCACCTCGCCCGGCTGCTCTCCCGCGAGCCGTACCCCGCCTGACCTTCTGCCGCGGTCAGCGGCGCGCGGTGGCCAGCCGGTCGATCCGCACGAGCGCCGCGGCCAGCACGGGCAGGTATGCCGGCGCCCACAGCGGGGCACCCATCGACAGCCGGCAGCCGTCGACCTCCGGACGCACGGCGTGCGTCGTCGCGGGCACACCGGCGACCGACCAGGCCCAGGCGCGCCCCGGCTCGAACGACGTGATCGCGAAGGGGAGCGAGAGACCGACGGCCGTGCGGACGTGGCCGGTGCTGCCGAGGCCGAGCGGCGCCTCGTCGTCGAGGCTCGCGTGCTGCACCGACGGGCCCCAGCGAGGCCACGCGTCGAGGTCGACGAGCAGCGACCACACGATGTCGGGCTCGGCGTCGATGTGGCGGTGCACGGTCAGCTGTCTCACGCGTCGCCCACCTCATCCTCGTCGAGCGGCTCCGCCAGGTGCGGGTCCCCGTGGGTGACGTCGCTGACGTGCACGTGCTGGGTGACGTCGTCGGCGCCCGGTGCCGGCCCCGTCCCGAGCGTCTGGGTCAGGACGCGCCGGGTCACGGCGTGCGTCGCCTCGGTGGACTCCGGCACCGACGTCCCGTAGCGCGCCACGAGCTCCACGTACACGGCGTGCAGGCGGCCGCGGTCGCGGACGTCGAGCCGGATGCGTCGCACGGCCGCGTCGGCGACCTCGCCGCCGAGCGCCGAGCGCAGCAGCGCCACGAGCGCGACCGAGGAGACCTGCAGCAGCGGGTCGGCGGTCTCGATCGTGCTCGCCCGACGGGGGGCGGCAAGGGCCCGGGCGAGGACGCGGCCGGCCGCCTGCGCGACGTGCGGGCTCGCCGGCTGGTCGCGGAGCTGGTCGGTCGCCACGTCGAGGGCACGCTCGCCGCTCGAGCGGTCGAGGTCGGGCACGTCGGGGTTCGTCATCGCCACTGCTCCATCCGGATCGCGAGACTTCGTCGGGCGCGGTGCAGCTGTCCGCGGACCACGGTCGGAGTCGTGTCGAGCACCTGGGCGATCTCCGCGTAGGAGAAGCCCTCCAGCTCACGGAGGGTCCATGCCGCGCGCTGGGTCCACGGTAGCTCCCCCAGGGCCAGGTCCAGCGTGCGCCAGAGGTCGCCGAGCTCGGCCTCCTGCTCGGGGTCGAGGCGACGCGCGGCGCCGAGCCGGTCGGCGTCGTCGCGGCCGAGGGGCTCGAGGATGCGGTCGTCGACCGCCAGGGGGCGGGTGCGGCGACGGCGTCGGTAGACCTCGCGCTGCACGATCGTGAACAGCCACGTCTGCACCTTCGAGCGGCCCTCGAAGTCGGGCAGAGCGCGCCACGCGGTGATCCACGCGTCCTGCACGGCGTCCTCCGCCGACCTCTCGTCGCCGTCGAGCAGACGGGTCGCGTAGCGCAGCGTCGCCGGGAAGAGGCGGGCGAAGAGCTCCTCGAACGCCGCCCGGTCGCCAAGGCCGGCGCGGCGGGCGAGCGCGTTGTCGGACGGACGGGCGCTCCCGTCGTCGGTGCCCGGCACCCGCTCGTCGTCCGTCCCCCTGGTCATCGCTCCGACCGTCCCACCGCGTGGGGAGGGGCGCACCTCGAACGGACTCACACCGTGACGTCGGTCACATCACCGTGACGTTCGGCGTGCGGGGTGACTCTCACGGTTGTTCGATCGATCCACCCCACCACACAGAACAGGACTGATGACGTGAGCGAGAAGGCCGTCGCCAAGACCACCACCTCCAGCGACCTGGACAGCACGCAGGGTCGTACCTCCATCGCCGACACCGTCGTGTCGAAGATCGCCGGCATCGCGACGCGCGAGGTCTCCGGCGTGTACGCGCTGGGTGGCAACACCGCCCGCGCCGTCGGCGCCATCCGTGAGCGCATCCCGGGCTCCTCCACCAACCACTCGCAGGGCATCTCCGTCGAGGTGGGCGAGAAGGAGGCCGCCATCGACATCCAGCTCGTCGCGGAGTACGGCGTCTCCATCGCCGACCTCGCCAACGGCATCCGCACCAACGTGATCAACGCGGTGGAGCGCATGGTCGGCCTCAACGTCGTCGAGGTCAACATCGAGGTGCAGGACATCCACATCGAGTCCGACGAGGGCGCCGACGACACCGCCGGCGAGCCGCGCGTCCAGTGACCACCCCCGCCGACACGCCCGAGCCCGCCGACACCGGAGCGACGGTGGCCGAGCAGGTGGCGTCCGCGACCCTGGGCGTGCCCGGGGTCGCGGGGCTGCACGCCGGCTCGTTCGGCGAGGTGGCGACCTACCTGCCCGGTCGTCGCGTCACCGGGGTCCGGCTGCGCGACGGCGACACCGAGGTGCACGTCGTCGCGACGATGGGCACCCGGCTGCGCGACCTGGCCGACGCCGTTCGCTCGGTCGTGTCGCCGCTCGTCGACACACCCGTGCGCGTGGTCGTCGAGGACGTCGTCCCGGACGGCACGACCGCGTCGTGAGCGGCAGCACCGGGGCGCGACCGACCGGACACCGCTTCGCGGGTCCGGCCGACGCCGCACTGCGCGAGCAGTGGCGTCGCGACCGTCGCGCCCTGGTGCGTCGCCACCATCCCGACGCCGGAGGTGACGCCGAGCAGCTGCAGGTCCGGCTGGCGGCGCTCGACCGGCGCTACGCGTTCCTCGAGCGGTCGGGCCCCCGAAGCTCTGGCCCCGAGCCGTCCGACCCGAGGCCCCTGCCTCGAGTGCTCCACACCCTCCGGGCGGCCCTGCGCCGCCCGACGCGGCGGCCGCGTCGCCGCCGCTACATCGACCTCTGACCCCTCGCACGACCCCCATCCCGGCACCAAGGAGACACCCCATGACCACCTCCACCGTCGGCCTCATCGCCGGCCTCCTGCTCGCCATCGCCATCGCGACCGGCGGCTTCCTCGGCTTCCTGCTCGCCCTCGTCCTGGGCGGCGCGGGCTACCTCGTCGGCGGCCACGTCGACGGGGAGGTCGACCTCTCCGGCCTGCTCGGACGGCGCGACCGTGGCTGACACGGCCACCCTCGCCCCCGTCGCGCAGGAGCGGGCACCGCTGCCCGCCCCCGAGGACCGCGGCCGCACGACCATCGCCGACGGCGTCGTGAGCCGGGTCGCGTCGATCGCGGCCTCGGAGATCGAGGCCGTCGTCGACACCCGCAAGGGCTGGACCAAGCTCGTCCGCAAGGGCCTGCCGCACGCCGAGGCCACGGTCGCCGGCGAGACGTCGTCGATCACGGTCGAGGTCGCGGCGACCTGGCCGACGCCGCTCGCGCCGCTCGTCGAGCGGGTCCGCGCGCACGTCACCGAGCGCGTCGACACCCTCGTCGGCGTCACCGTGAGCCGTGTCGACGTCACGGTCGCCGACGTCGTGCACCTCGACGCCCCCACCCGCCGCGTCGTCTGACCTCTCCCACTCGACCGAAGGACCCCGCATGACCTCCGAGACCCCCTCCCCGACGGGTACCCGCCCGCTCGCGGCGGCGAAGTCGCCCGCCGGCACGGGCGCGTCGCCCCTCGTCGCCCAGCTGATCGCCCTCGCGCTCGTCGGCCTGGCCGTCGTCGCGGTCCAGCACCTGCTCGTGCAGCTCGGCTCGGTGTCGGGCAGCTCGTGGCTGCTGACGGTCGTCGACGCGGCCGACGGGATCGACGGTCGCACCTCCGCGGTGCTGGCCGCCGCGGTCGTCGCACTGGTCGTGGCCGTGCTGCTGCTGCCGGTGGCGCTCAAGCCCCGACCGCGCCGCACCCTGGCGCTGCGCGCCAGCAGCGGCGTGCACCTGCGTCGCCAGGACCTCGTGCGGGTCGTCCGCGCCGCGATCGACGGCACCGACGGCGTCACCGACGCCGACGTCTCGGTCCGGCGTCGGCGCGTGAAGGTGGTGGCTCGTTCCGTCGCCACCAGCGACCGCGAGAGCGAGCTCGAGGGTGCCGTCCGTGCCCGCGCGGAGCGCGTCTGCTCCGCCGTCGACCCCACCCCGCGGGTCGACGTCACCATCCGACCCGAGAAGGGCTGAGCACCATGGTCAGTCGCACCACGCTCCTCATCGACCGTCTCGCCACCCTCGTGCTCGTCGCGCTGCTGGCCGCCGCTGGGCTCGCCGGCCTGTGGTGGTGGTCCGGACGCGAGGTCTCCGGCAGCACGCTCCCCGCGACCAGCAGCACCACGCGCGTCGCCGACGCGCTCGAGAACCCCGCCGTGGCGTGGGGGGCGGCGGCCGTCGCGGTCGTCGTCGCGCTCGTGGCGCTGCGCTGGATCCTCGCCCACCTGACCCGCCCCACCGTCTCGCGACTCCGGCTGGAGGGCAGCGGCGACGACGGACGCAGCGAGGCGCTGGCCGGCAAGGTGCTCTCCGCCGCCGCCGACGCGTTCGCCGCGACGGAGGGCGTGCGCTCCGCACGCGGGTCCGTCGTCCGCGACCGCGGCGAGCTCGTGGCCCGGATCGACGCCACCATCGAGCCGGAGGCCGACCTGACGCACGTGGCGCAGCGCGCCGACGAGGTGTCGGCGCAGCTGCACGACGTGCTCGGTCGCGACGACCTGCGCGCCGCCGTCCGGCTCCGGGTCGCCGCCCGCGGACGAGCCCTCTCCCGCGTGCACTGACGCCCCGGGGGCTGGCTCACGGTCCGGCCCCAGCCGGACCCGGCGCGGCCCAGCCGTCGGCGTCCGTCCCTCCGTCCGGGCCGAGGTCCGACCGGCTCGGCGACCGTGCGGACGCCGCGGTCGGTCGTCGCGTCGAGTCGGCGGCGTGGAGTCGAGTCCGCGTGGGCTCCCGTCCTCGTGCGCCGGATCAGCGCGCGGCGGCACCGGCCGTTGGTGTCAGGAGCCGGCGACGACGCGTCCGCGCACCTCGCCGAGCGGCACCCGCCGGCCGGCCGGTCCGGGTGCCGTCGCGCTGACGGTCACCTCGTCGCCGTCGTGCAGGAACGCGCGGGTCGAGCCGTCGCCCAGCACGATCGGCTCGGCGCCGTTCGCGGTGAGCTCGATGAGCGCGCCGCTCTCCCCGCGTGCCGGGCCGCTCACGGTGCCCGACGCGAACAGGTCGCCCGGGCGCACCGCCGCACCGTTGACGCACGAGTGCGCGAGCATCTGCGCCGGGGTCCAGTACATCGCGCGGTACGGCGGCCGCGACACGACCTCGTCGCCGATCCGCACCTCGAGCGCGAGGTCGAGCGCACCTGCCGGCGCCGACGTGTCGTCGAGGTAGGGCAGCAACGGGACGTCGCGCGGTGGCGGCGCCGTCCGGGCGTGCCGCAGCGCCTCCATCGGGACGACCCAGGCCGAGACCGACGTCGCGAACGACTTGCCGAGGAACGGCCCGAGCGGCACGTACTCCCACGCCTGCAGGTCGCGCGCCGACCAGTCGTTCACCAGCACCACGCCGAACAGCCGGTCCTCGGCCTCGGCCAGCGTGAGCGGGCCACGGGTGGCCGGCCCGCCGACGACGAACCCGACCTCGGCCTCGAGGTCGAGCCGTGTCGAGGGACCGAACGTCACCGCGCCGTCGGGCTCGCGACGTTGGCCGCCCGGCCGGCGGACGTCGGTGCCCGAGACGACGACGCTGCCCGCACGTCCGTGGTAGCCGATCGGCAGGTGCTTCCAGGCCGCCGGCAGCGGGTCGGTGCCGGGGCGGAACAGCCGGCCGACGGCGGCGGCGTGGTGCTCGGAGGCGTAGAAGTCGACGTAGTCGCGCACCGTCCACGGCAGGTACAGCGTCACGTCGTCCGCTGGCACGAGCGGAAGGTCGTCGGTCTGTGTGCCCACCAGGTCGGCGACCGCCCGACGCACCTGGTCGCGGCGGTCGGGGCCGTGCGCCAGCAGCGCGTCGAGCGTCCCGTCGGCCACCTCGTCGGCGAGCCACGGGAGCGCCGCGCCGGCGTCGAGCACCGAGCGTCCCACGCCGACCCCGACCCGGCGCGGGCCGTCGTCGACGCTGAACGAGCACCAGGGCAGCGTCGTCGTGCCCCAGTCCGGTGCCGCCGACGTCATCGCGACCAGGAGCGGTGGTAGACGCCGTCGTCGACCGCGCGCCCGCCCTCGCCCAGCTCGAGCGGGCGGAACGTGTCGACCATGACGGCCAGCTCGTCGAAGGACTCCGCGCCGAGGCTCGCCTCGATCGCCGCAGGGACCGGACCGTGGGAGTGCCCACCCGGGTGCACGCTGACCGAGCCCTTGCCGATGCCGGAGCCCTTGCGTGCCTCGTAGTCGCCGTCGACGTAGAACATGATCTCGTCGCTGTCGACGTTCGCGTGGTAGTACGGCACGGGGATCGCGAGCGGGTGGTAGTCGACCTTGCGGGGCACGAAGTTGCAGACCACGAAGCTGTTCCCCTCGAAGACCTGGTGCACCGGCGGAGGCTGGTGGATGCGGCCCGTGATCGGCTCGAAGTCGTGCACGCTGAGCGCGTAGGGGTACAGGCACCCGTCCCAGCCGACGACGTCGAACGGGTGCTCCGGTACCACGTGCACGGTGCCCGCGAGGCCTCCGGGCCCGCTGCCGCGGTGCTTCACGAGCACCTCGACCTCCGTCTCCTGGCGGACCTCGGGCTCGCCCGGGCCGCGCAGGTCGCGCTCGCAGTAGGGCGCGTGCTCCAGCAGCTGGCCGTAGCGCGACAGGTAGCGCTTCGGTGGCGCGACGTGGCCGTTCGCCTCGATGCAGTAGAGACGGGTCGTGGTCCCCACGACGTAGCGGTGGGTCGTCGCCCGCGGGACCACGAGGTAGTCACCGGGGCCGTAGGGGAGGTGGCCGAAGACGGTCTCCAGCACGCCCGTGCCGGCCTCGACGAACACGATCTCGTCGCCCGTCGCGTTGCGGTACAGCGGCGACGTCGCACCCGCCACCACGTAGGAGATCCGCACGTCCCCGTTGGCCAGCACCAGGCGTCGGTGCTCGACCGGGTTCGATTCCTTCGCCGCCCACGGTCCGGCACCCCCGCCGGCGGCGCCGGCCGGGTCGTCGGTGAAGAGGTCGTGCAGACGCAGGTGCCGGGGGAGCAGCGGCTCGTTGGGCGTCGTCGCCTGGTCGGGCAGCTCCCACCGGCGCGCCTCGAGCACCGCCGACGGCACGCCCACGTGGTAGAGCAGCGAGGAGTCGGAGCTGAAGCCCTCCTCGCCCATCAGCTCCTCGCGGTAGAGCCGGCCGTCGGGGTCGCGGTGCTGGGTGTGCCGCTTCGGCGGCACCGACCCGGCACGCCGGTAGTGGGCCATCAGAAGTTCCCGCGCTTGGCCTGCTCGCGCTCGATCGCCTCGAACAGCGCCTGGAAGTTGCCCTTGCCGAAGCCGAGCGAGCCGTGCCGCTCGATCAGCTCGAAGAACACGGTCGGCCGGTCGCCCACGGGCTTGGTGAAGATCTGCAGGAGGTAGCCGTCCTCGTCGCGGTCGACCAGGATGCCGCGACGCTGCAGCTCCTCGATCGGCACCCGCACCTCACCGATGCGGGCCCGCAGCTCCGGGTCGGTGTAGTAGCTGTCGGGCGTCGCCAGGAACTCCACGCCACGCTCGCGCAGCGCGTCGACGGCGGCCAGGATGTCGGCCGTGGCGAGCGCGAGGTGCTGCGCGCCGGGCCCGCGGTAGAACTCGAGGTACTCGTCGATCTGCGACCTCTTCTTCGCGATCGCCGGCTCGTTGAGCGGGAACTTCACCCGGTGGTTGCCGCTCGCCACGACCTTGCTCATCAGCGCCGAGTAGTCGGTGGCGATGTCGTCGCCGATGAACTCGGCCATGTTCGTGAAGCCCATGACGCGGTGGTAGAAGTCGACCCACTCGTCCATGTGACCCAGCTCGACGTTGCCGACGACGTGGTCGAGCGCCTGGAACACGGAGCTGTCCTGCCGCCCACGGCCCGGCACCCCCGCCGTGCCCTCCTGCCGCCCACGGCCCGAGGCGCTGGTACGGCGCTCCACGAAGCCGGGGAGGTACGGGCCGGAGTACCGGCTGCGGTCGACGAGCGTGTGCCGCGTGTCGCCGTAGGTGGCGATCGCTGCGCGCCGGACGATGCCGTGCTCGTCGGACACGTCGTGCGGCTCCTCGAGCACCGTGGCGCCCTGCGACCGCGCGTGCTCGACGCAACGGTCGACGTCGGGGACCTCGAGGGCGATGTCGACGACGCCGTCGCCGTGCACGCGGTGGTGGTCGGCGATCGCCGAGTCGGGGTCGACCGCACCGCACAGCACGAACCGGACGGCGCCGCCCTGCAGCACGTAGGCGTGGTGGTCGCGGTTGCCGGTCTCGGGGCCGGAGTAGGCGACGACCTCCATGCCGTAGACGTTCTCGTAGTAGCCGGCGGCCTGCGTGGCGTTGCCGACGGCCCACACGACGGCGTCCCAGCCGGTGACGGGGAACGGGTCGTGCGAGGCGTCGTACTCGACCAGGCCCACGAGCTGGCGGAGCTGGTCGAGGTCGAGCTCGGCGAGCCGCTCGCTGCCGGTCAGGGCGGTCGTCTGGTCGGTCGTCGGGGCGTGCGTCGGCGTCGTCGTCATGTGCCCCAGGTCACCTGCTGGGCCGCGTCTTGGCAACCTGCCCGTCTCGTCCTGGTCAGGTCGGCCACCTCTGCCGAGTAGGGTGGCAGTGAACTAGTCGATCTGCCCAGGAGTCGCCGTGGATGCTCTCGACCTCGCCCTCGTCGAAGCGCTGCGTGATCACCCGCGCGCCGGTGACCTCGAGCTGTCGCGGGTCGTCGGCGTCGCCCGTGCGACGGTGCAGTCACGGCTGGCGAAGATGGAGGCGTCGGGCGTCATCACGGGCTACGGCCCCGACGTCGACCTCGCCGCCGCCGGCCACACCGTCCTCGCCTTCGCGACGCTGGAGATCGCGCAGGGCCGCCTCGACGACGTGCGCGCCGAGCTCGAGTCGCTGCCGAACGTGCTCGAGGCCTACGTCACGAGCGGCACCGCCGACGTGGTCTGCAAGATCGCCGCGTCGTCGCACGCCGACCTGCAGGACGTGCTCCTCCACATGAGCACCTCGGGCTCGATCGTCCGCTCCACGAGCATCGTCGTGCTCAGCGAGCTCGTCGCCCCCCGCGTCCTCCCCGTCCTCGCCCGCGACGTCCAGACCGGCGGCCGCGCCCCCCGCTACCGCTGACCGCCCGGCGCGGTTTACCACGGTCCCGTGGTAGACCCCGTCCCCCCGAGGCAAGCTTCCCGAGGGAGGACGACGTTTACCACGGGACCGTGGTAAACCGTCAGGCGCGCAGCGACCCGAGCCGACGCACGGCCTCGTCGATCACGTCGGCACGCTTGCAGAACGCCCACCGCACGTAGGGGCGGCCGGGGTTGTCCTCGAGCGGGGTGTCGGGGTCGTGGAAGACCTGGTGGGGGACGGCAACGACACCGGCGAGCTCGGGCAGCCGCAGGCAGAAGTCGAGGCCGTCCTCGAAGCCGAGCGGGCGGATGTCGGTGGACGCGAAGTACGTGCCGTCGGGCACGACGACGCCCAGCCCGACGTCGGCCAACCCCGCGCAGAGCCGGTCGCGACGTTCGCGCATCCCCGCGCGGAAGTCCGCGAAGTAGTCGTCGTCGAGCCGCAGGGCCGCGGCGACGGCAGGCTGCAGCGGCGAGCCCGACGTGAAGGTCAGGAACTGCTTGGCGCCGAGCACCGACGCGACGAGGGCCGCCGGTCCGCTCGCCCACCCGACCTTCCAGCCCGTGAAGGAGAACGTCTTGCCGCCGCTGGAGATCGTGAGCGTCCGCTCCCACATGCCCGGCAGCGTCGCGATCGGCACGTGCGGGACGTCGAAGGTCAGGTGCTCGTACACCTCGTCGCTGATGACGACGAGGTCGTGCTCGCGGGCCACCTGCGCGACGGCCGCGAGCTCGTCGGCGGTCAGCACGGTGCCGGTCGGGTTGTGCGGCGTGTTCAGCAGGATCGCCGTCGTCCGCGGCGTCACCGCGGCGCGCAGCTCGTCGAGCGGGAGCCGGAAGTCGGGGGCGCGCAGCGTCACGGGTCGACGCACCGCGCCGGCCATCTGGAGCACCGCCACGTAGGAGTCGTAGTACGGCTCGAGGACGATGACCTCGTCGCCCGGCTCGACGATGCCCAGCACCGCGGCCGCGATCGCCTCGGTGGCGCCCGTCGTCACGACGACCTCGGTGTCGGGATCGACGTCGAGGCCGTACCAGCGGCGCTGGTGCTCGGCCACCGCCTCGCGCAGGACGGGCACGCCGACCCCCGGCGCGTACTGGTTCGCGCCGCCGCGCAGTGCCTCGACCGCCGCCTCGCGCACGACGTCGGGCCCGTCGGAGTCGGGGAAGCCCTGACCCAGGTTCACGGCGCCCGTCGCAGCGGCGAGCGCGCTCATCCGCGCGAAGATCGTGGTGCCCAGGCCGTCGATCCGGCTGCTCTGCGTCCTCATCCCTCGCGACCCTACGCGTCCGCGGGACGGCGAGCCCGGCACCACTTGACGCGTTTCCCTGACGGCCTGGGACTTTGGTCCCATGATGGTGGGTGGGTCGAGGGAGCGGCCCGCGGACCGGGGGGAGCCGGTCCGGGCCGGACGTCCTCGACGTCCGCGGGAGAGGGGGACGATGGCCACGCGCATCTCGGCGTCGGTGCGGCCGTACACGCTGACCGAGCGCGACCGTCACCTCGTGACGCGCTTCTCCTTCGGCGTCGACGAGCAGCTCACCGCCGCCGTACGCGCGGCCGGGGGCGCCGAGCGGTGGTTCGCGACGCAGCTGACCCCGACGTCGGTCGCCGACCCGTCCGCCACCGTGCACACCTGGTGGCCGCGGCTCGGGCACACGCCCGCGAGGGCATGGGCGGAGGTCAAGTCCGGACGGTCGGGCGCCTGGCAGTACGGCTTCGACCTCGCGCAGTACTCGATGGTGCAGAAGATCCTCACGCGCCGTCAGCTGCAGGAGGTGCTGCACGACGTGTGGTCGAACCTGCTGTACGTGCCGGTCGGCCACGACCGCAGCTTCCCGTGGCGCTTCCACTACGACCAGACCCTGCGCGGCCTCGCCCTGACGAGCTACCGGCAGCTGCTGCGCGCGGCGGTCGTGCACCCGGCCATGTCGGGCTGGCTCAACAACGACCTCAACACCAAGCGGGGCATCAACGAGAACCTCGGCCGCGAGCTCCTCGAGCTGTACACGGTCGGGCGCGCGTCGGGCTACACCGAGGACGACGTCAAGGACTCCGCCCGTCTGCTCACGGGTCACAAGGTCAAGGTGTTCGACACCTTCGCGGCCTCGTACGCGCCCGAGGACCACTGGACGGGTCGCGTGCGCGTGCTCGGCTTCACCCACGCGAACGCCGCCGCCGACGGTCGACCGGCGCTGGCGGCCTACCTCGACCACCTGGCGCTGCACCCCGCCACCGCCGAGCGGGTGGCACGCCGGCTGTGCGTGCGGCTCGTCGGCGACGACCCGTCGCCGTCGCTCGTGCGCAGCGTGACGGCCGCCTACCGCTCCTCGCGCAGCGACGTCCGCGCGACGCTCAAGGCGCTGCGGACCCACCCGGAGTTCCTCGCGGCCCGGCGCCGCACGCTGCGGGCGCCGGTCGAGGACGTCGTGGCGTCGGTGCGGGCGCTCGGCATCCGGCCGGTGCGCTTCCGGGGCACGGACGCGTTCCCCGCCAACCTCGTGTGGGCCGCGGGCCGCCTCGGCCAGGAGCCCTACGGGTGGCCGCGCCCCGACGGCTACCCGGAGGGGTCCACGACGTGGGCGTCGCCGTCGCGCATGCTCGGCGCCTGGAACCAGCACTACAGCCTGGCGGGGCGCTGGAACTCCGCCGACGGGCAGGCGTTCCCCGCTCCCGCGTCGGTGCTCCCGACCGCCTTCCCGCGCACGCTCGCCGAGATCGTCGACCACCAGTCGCTGCTGCTGGTGGGCCGGCCCGCCGACGCCACCACCCAGGCCGCGGTCGCGACCATGCTCAACCGCGCATCGGGGTCGGTCTACAAGACCGTGGCCGACGTGTCGGGCTGGCACCTCACGCTCATCCGCGGCACCGTGCTCAACACCCCGGAGGGGATGCTGCGATGACCGGCACCGACGACTGCGGGTGCGCCGACTACGGCCTCACCCGACGCTCGCTGCTCGCCTCCGGCGCGGCCCTCGGGCTCGGCGGGGTCGTCACGTCGATGGTCGGCGACGTCCTGACGTCGGCCGTCTACGGCGCCACGGGCGGGAACGTCCTCGTCGTGCTGTCGCTGCGCGGCGGGGCGGACGGCCTGTCGATGGTGGTGCCGCACGCGGAGGCGGCCTACCACGCCGCCCGCCCGACCACGGCGCTCAAGGCCACCGAGCTGCTGCACGCCGACGCCACGTTCGGCCTGCACCCGAAGTTCGCGCCGGTGTCGCGCTGGTGGCAGGCCGGCAGCCTCGCCGCGGTGCACGCCGTCGGGCTGCCCGCTCCCAACCGCAGCCACTTCGAGGCCATGGAGGAGCTCGAGGACGCCGACCCCGGCAGCAGCGCACGCGTCGGCTGGATCAACCGCATGATCACCGGGCTCGGCGCGCAGCCCGACGTGCTCGACGCGATGCAGCTCGGCAGCACGACCATGCCGACGTCGCTGCTCGGTCCCGCGCCGGCCGTCGCCACCGAGACGGTCGACGACCTCGGCCTGCCGTTCGCCGACGACGCTCGGCTCAGTGGCGCGCTGGGCAGCTTCCTGCAGACGACCTACGGCCGCCGTGGCGGCGTCGTCGGCTCCGCCGGCCTCGACGCGTACGCGCTGTCCCGACGCACCCGCAGCATCGCCGACGCCGCCCGCAGACCGCCCGCCAACGGTGCGCGCTACGCCTCCGGCGACACGGGCCGCGCCATGGCGCACGCCGCCGGCCTCGTCACGTCGGGCCTCGGCGTGCGCGCCATCGCCATCGACGCCGGCGGGTGGGACCACCACATCGGCCTGCGCTGGAACGTGGCCTCCCGCATCGAGGAGCTCGCCACGAACCTCGCCGCGTTCTTCACCGACCTCGGTCCGGCGGCCGACCGCGTCACGCTCGTGACGATGAGCGAGTTCGGACGTCGGCTGCGCGAGAACGGCGCCAACGGCGTCGACCACGGGTACGGCAGCTGCGTCCTGCTCATGGGCGCGGGCGTCAAGGGCGGTCGGGTGCACGCCCGGTGGCCGGGTCTCGGCACGGAGCAGCAGGTCGACGGCGACCTCGCCGTCACCACCGACTACCGCGACGTCGTGGCCGAGGTGCTGCGCTCGCGCTTCCCGGAGGTCGACGTCTCCGGCGTGTTCCCGGGGCTCGTGCAGCGTCCGCTCGGCGTCATGGCCTGAGCATGAAGCTGCCCCGCCGTTCTCGGGGGGTGAAACGGCGGGGCAGCGACTTCACTATAGGCACGCGTCCGGAGCGTCTCCACCGGAACGGCCAGAAATCTCCGGACGCAGGCTGAGATGTGGGTCACATCGACGATCGGGCGGGAGCTCAGGACGGGGATGACACAATCTCCGACATGAGCTCCGCGGCCGCGTCCCACTCCGCCCCTGGCGGTGGACGTCGGGGTCCGCGGCGCCGGTTCTCGGTCGTCGGGGCGATCGGCCTCGTCCTCGTGCTCGCCGGGCTGAGCGTGCTCGGCTACGTCGCCTGGCAGTACTGGGGCACCAACATCGTCTCCAAGCAGCAGCAGGCCCAGGTGCGCGAGGCGATCTCCGAGGACTGGAAGAACGGCACCGACGGCAAGAACATCGGTCTGCTGCGCGTGCCCCGCTTCGGCAAGGACTACGAGGTCCCCATCGTCAAGGGCTTCGACCCCGGCTCGCTCGCCAAGGGCGTCGGCTTCTACCCCAAGGGCGACCTGCCGGGCGAGCTCGGCAACTTCGCGATCGCCGGCCACCGGGTCACGCACGGCGAGCCGTTCCGCGACTTCCTCAAGCTGCGCAAGGGCGACAAGGTGTACGTCGAGACGCGCACGGCCGTCTTCACCTACGTCCTGCGCAACGCGGGCGACTCGATCACGGTCGACTTCACCGAGGGCTGGCCGCTGCAGCAGGTGCCCGACCCTGCGTTGCGCGGCGAGCCGCCCACCAAGAGCGTCCTCACCATGCTCACCTGCTCGGAGCTGTTCCACACCGACAACCGCAACGTCGTGGTCGGCGACCTCGTCCGCATCGTCGACAAGTCGGACCCGGAGCGAAAGATCCCACTCCCCAGCGCCTAGGAGCCCCTGCCCCGATGCACGACTACCAGCGCGCGTTCGTCGAGTTCGCGATCGGTCACGACGTCCTGCGCTTCGGCTCGTTCACGCTGAAGTCCGGCCGCACGTCGCCCTACTTCTTCAACGCGGGCGGCTTCGACACCGGCGCCCGGCTCGCCGGTCTCGGCCGCTTCTACGCCGCGGCGATCACCGAGCGCGCCCCCGCCTTCGACGTCCTGCTCGGCCCTGCGTACAAGGGCATCCCGATCGCGGCGGCCACCGCCGTGCAGCTCGCCGAGGCGCACGACCGCGACGTCCCCTGGAGCTTCAACCGCAAGGAGGCGAAGGACCATGGCGAGGGCGGTGTCGTGGTCGGCGCCCCGCTGCGCGGCCGGGTGCTGCTCGTCGACGACGTCATCACCTCGGGCAAGGCGATCCGCGAGGTCGTGCCGATCGTGGAGGACGCCGGCGCCGAGCTGGCCGGCATCGTCGTCGCCGTCGACCGTCAGGAGCGCGGCACGGGCGAGCTGTCGGCGGTCGACGAGGTGCGCCGCGACCTCGGCGTCCCGGTCGAGGCGATCGTGACCTTCGACCACGTCATCGAGTACCTCGAGGAGTCCGGCCGGCACGCCGAGCACCTGCAGGCGGCCCGGGCGTACCGCGACCAGTACGGCGCGTGAGCGAGCAGCACGAGCGCACCGACGAGGTCGGCGTCGGCCCCTGGGTCGGCCCCGTCCCCGACGACCCCCGCCTCGACCCCGCACTGCTCGCCGACGGCGACCGCCGCAACGTCGTCGACCGCTACCGCTACTGGACGGTCGATGCGATCGTCGCCGACCTCGACACCCGACGTCACCCGCTGCACGTGGCCGTCGAGAACTGGCAGCACGACTTCAACATCGGCTCCGTCGTGCGCACCGCGAACGCGTTCAACGTCGCGGCCGTCCACGTCGTCGGCCGGCGTCGGTGGAACCGCCGGGGCGCGATGGTCACCGACCGCTACCTCCACGTCGAGCACCACGCCGACGCCGCCGCCCTCGCCGCCTGGGCGGCGACGCGTGGTCTGCCGCTGCTCGGCGTCGACAACCTGCCCGGTGCGGTGCCGCTCGAGACGACCTCGCTGCCGCGCGCCTGCGTCCTGCTCTTCGGCCAGGAGGGCCCCGGGCTGAGCGACGCTGCCCGCGAGGCCTGCGCCACCACCCTCTCCATCGCCCAGTTCGGCTCGACCCGCTCCATCAACGCCGGAGCGGCCGCCGCCATCGCCATGCACGCCTGGATCCGACAGCACGCCGAGGAGTCGCCGTGACCGCCCCCACCGTCCCGTCCGTCCGTCTCGACGCCGTCGACCCCGACGACCCGCGCGCCCACGCCGCGCTCACGTCGTACCTGGGCGAGGTCGACGCCACCCTCGCGGACGGCTACGCGCCGGGGCCCGACGACCTCGACCCCTACCGCGCGCCGACGGGCGTCTTCCTGCTCGCCACGGCCGGAGGCGGGGCGCTCGACGGCGAGGTGCTCGGCTGCGGGGCGCTGCGCGACCTCGGCGATGGGTCGGCCGAGGTGAAGCGCATGTGGGTCGACGCGCGGGCGCGCGGCACCGGCCTGGGTCGTCGCCTGCTGGCCGCCCTCGAGGAGCATGCCCGCGGCCTCGGCTACCAGCGGGTGCGGCTCGACACCAACGACCAGCTCGTCGCCGCGCTCGCGCTGTACCGCTCCGCCGGGTACGCGGAGGTCGAGCGCTACAACGACAACCCGCACGCCCGCCACTGGTTCGAGAAGGCGTTCGAGACTGCGGACCCCGACGAGCGACCTTAGGCTCGAGCCATGAGTCGCGTCGTCGTCGTCGGGGGTGACGCGGCCGGGATGACCAGCGCGTCGGCCGTCCACCGCCTCCTCCCCGACGTGGAGGTCGTGGTCCTCGAGCGCGGCCACCACACCTCCTACTCCGCGTGCGGCGTGCCGTACTGGGTCGCCGGCGAGATCGACGGCCCGGACGGCCTCGTGGCCCGCTCGCCCGAGGAGCACCGCGAGCGGGGCATCGACGTGCGCCTCGGCAGCGAGGTGCTCGCCGTCGCCGTCGACGCCCACGAGGTGCGCTACCGCGACCTGGCGGGGGAGCACACGCTCGGCTACGACCGGCTCGTCGTCGCCACGGGGGCCGGTTCGATACGGCCGGACCTGCCCGGCGTCCACGCGCCCGGCGTCATGAGCGTCAAGGACCTCGTCGACGGCCAGCAGGTCATCGACCGCATCCACGCCGGCGCCCGACGCGCCGTCGTCGTCGGCAGCGGCTACATCGGCATCGAGATGGCCGAGGCCTGCCTGGCACGCGGACTCGACGTGACGGTCGTCGAGCGCGAGTCGACGCCGCTGCCCATCGTCGAGGACGAGATCGGCGAGGTCATCGCCGACGCCATGCGCGAGAAGGGTGCGCACATGGTCACCGAGGCCGCGGTCACCGGCTTCGACGTCGGCGACGACGGTGCCGTGACCGCCGTCCGCACCGACGAGGACACGTTCCCGGCCGACCTGGTGGTGGCGGCCTTCGGCGTCGTGCCCCGCAGCGAGCTGCTCGCCGACGTCGCCGACCTCGGCGTGAAGGACGGCATCGTCACCGACGACCAGCAGCGGGTGCTCGCGCCCGACGGCTCGCTCGTCGCCGACGTGTGGTCGGCGGGCGACTGCGTCGTCACCCACGACCGGCTCACGTCGACCCGGATCCACCTGCCGCTCGGCACGCACGCGAACAAGCAGGGCATGGTCGCGGGCGAGTCGGTCGCGGCGTCGCTCGGCGCCGCGTGGTCGGGGCGGGTCTTCCCGGGCGTCGTGCAGACCGCGATCACGAAGTTCTGCGACCTCGAGATCGCCCGCGCCGGCCTCGGTCGCGCGCAGGCCGACGACGCCGGGCTCGACACGGTGAGTGCCGACGTCGAGACGACGACCGTCGCCGGCTACTACCCCGGCGCGGAGCCGATGACCCTCTGGGGCCTCGCCGAGCGCGGCACCCGTCGGCTGCTCGGCGTGCAGCTCGTCGGTCGCGGGGGAGCGGTGCGCATCGACACCGCCGCCATGGCCCTGTGGTCGGGGATGACCGTCGACGAGCTGGTGATGACCGACCTGTCGTACGCGCCGCCGTTCTCGTCGGTGTGGAGCCAGGTGCAGGTCCTCGCCCGTGCGCTCGTGAAGCAGCTCGACCAGTAGGCTGGGCGCACCGCCGTCCGGCCGCCCTGCAAGGAGACTCCATGCCCGTCGCCACCCCCGAGACCTACGCCGCGATGCTCGACAAGGCCAAGAGCGAGTCGTTCGCCTTCCCGGCCATCAACGTGTCGTCGTCGCAGACGCTCAACGCCGCCCTCGCCGGCTTCGCCGAGGCCGAGTCCGACGGCATCATCCAGGTCTCCACCGGCGGCGCCGACTACTTCTCGGGCCCCACCGTCAAGAACATGGTGTCCGGCTCGCTCGGGTTCGCCGCGTTCGCGCACGAGGTCGCCAAGAAGTACCCGATCAACGTCGCCCTGCACACCGACCACTGCCCGAAGGACAAGCTCGACGGCTTCGTCCGCCCGCTCATCGAGGCCTCCACCGAGCGCGTCAAGGGAGGCGGCCTGCCGTACTTCCAGTCGCACATGTGGGACGGCTCGGCCGTGCCGCTCGAGGAGAACCTCGTCATCGCGCAGGAGCTGCTCGCGAAGGCCGCCGCCGCGCACATCATCCTCGAGGTCGAGATCGGCGTCGTCGGCGGCGAGGAGGACGGCGTCGAGGGCGGCATGGGCGAGCACCTCTACACGACCCCCGAGGACGCACTGGCCACGGTCGAGGCGCTCGGTCTGGGCGAGAAGGGCCGCTACCTGACCGCGCTCACGTTCGGCAACGTGCACGGCGTGTACAAGCCGGGCAACGTCAAGCTGCGCCCCGAGGTGCTGAAGGCCGCGCAGGAGGCCGTCGCCGCCAAGTACGGCAAGGAGGACGCGTTCGACTTCGTCTTCCACGGCGGCTCCGGCTCCCTGCCCGAGGAGATCTCCGCCGCCGTCGACTACGGCGTCGTCAAGATGAACGTCGACACCGACACCCAGTACGCGTTCACGCGCCCCGTCGTCGACCACATGCTCCGCAACTACGACGGCGTGCTCAAGGTCGACGGCGAGGTCGGCAACAAGAAGGCCTACGACCCCCGCGCCTGGGGCAAGGCCGCCGAGGCCGGCATGTCCGCCCGCGTCGTCGAGGCCTGCCAGAACCTCCGCTCCGCCGGCACCACCCTCTGACGCAGCGCGCCCGCCGCAGCCCCGACCTCGCCGAGGTCGGGGCTGCGGTGCGTCGGGGGTCGGTGGTGCTGGTGCGTTGCCTGCGGGGTCGTGACCTTGCTGGTGCGCTGCCTGCGGGGGTCTCGTCGTGCTGCTGCGCTGCCTGCGGGGGTCTCGTCGTGGTGGTGCGCTGCCTCGGCTTGCGCTGGGGGTGGTCTCCGCAAGGGCCTCGACCGGGCGGTTGGCGGCGGCGCTGGTCTGGGGTCTCGGGCTGTGGCCCGCGTGGGACGCAGGGATCTGCGTTGGTGGGTTGGAGTCCAAGGCTTCTGCGTTTGCTACGGGATCCCGTCGTGAACGCAGAAGTGTTCGTCCTTCGTCGCACGAAGGAAGAATCGTGGGTGCCCTTGGGGGTGGGGTGGGCAGCGCTTCTCCCTTCTCGTGGCACGGTCCACGAGAAGGGAGAAGCGTTGCCACGTCTGATCCCGTCGGCGGTGGATCTACCACCTGTAGAGCGCTGACAAGGTGGCAGATCCACCGATGGCCCGCGCAAACGCAGAATCTTGCGTCCAACGCGGGCCACAGCCCGAGAACCCGACCCTCCGTCGCACCCAGCCGTCCGGTCGAGGCCCTTTCGCAGCGCAGGTCCACGAGAAGCCGCGCCCACGACAACCGCGACCGCGCACCCCGGAATTTGCCCGGGCTGGTGCCGGGAGGTACTGTTGAGTGCTGTGCCTGGATTGTCCAGGACGCTGCGCGCATCCCGCCACCTCGCACCAGTTCCGGCGGCGAGTGCAGCACGACTCAGAGTCCTTCTCGCCTGAAGAAAGAAGTTCGTAGTGCCCACGATCAACCAGTTGGTCCGCAAGGGTCGCCAGAGCAAGGTGACCAAGACCAGCACGCCGGCCCTCAAGGGCTCGCCGCAGCGCCGCGGTGTGTGCACCCGCGTGTACACCACCACGCCGAAGAAGCCGAACTCCGCGCTGCGCAAGGTTGCTCGCGTGCGCCTGTCCTCGGGCACCGAGGTCACGGCCTACATCCCCGGTGAGGGTCACAACCTCCAGGAGCACTCGATCGTGCTCGTGCGTGGTGGTCGTGTGAAGGACCTCCCGGGTGTGCGCTACAAGATCGTCCGCGGCTCCCTCGACACCCAGGGTGTCAAGGGTCGCAAGCAGGCTCGCAGCCGTTACGGCGCGAAGAAGGAGAAGAGCTGATGCCTCGCAAGGGCCCCGCGCCGAAGCGGATTCCCGAGACCGACCCGGTCTACAACAACCAGCTCGTCACGCAGCTGATCAACAAGATCCTCGTGGACGGCAAGAAGCAGACCGCGCAGCGCATCGTCTACACGGCGCTCGAGGGCACCCGCGACAAGTCCGGCACCGACCCGGTCGTCACGCTCAAGCGTGCGCTCGACAACGTCAAGCCGGCCCTGGAGGTCAAGTCCCGTCGTGTCGGCGGTGCGACCTACCAGGTCCCGATCGAGGTGCGCCCCGCGCGTCAGACCACTCTCGCGCTGCGCTGGCTGGTCAAGTACGCCGGCGAGCGTCGCGAGAAGACCATGGCCGAGCGCCTCATGAACGAGCTCCTCGACGCCAGCAACGGCCTCGGCGGCAGCGTCAAGAAGCGCGAGGACACGCACAAGATGGCCGAGGCCAACCGCGCCTTCGCCCACTACCGCTGGTGACCCCAGCAGCATCCATCTTCGACGTAAGGAACTGGTAGCTCACCGTGGCAACCGACATCACGACGGACCTCACCCGCGTCCGCAACATCGGCATCATGGCGCACATCGATGCCGGCAAGACCACCACCACCGAGCGGATCCTCTTCTACACGGGGATCACGTACAAGATCGGTGAGGTCCACGACGGTGGCGCCACCATGGACTGGATGGAGCAGGAGCAGGAGCGCGGCATCACGATCACGTCCGCCGCCACCACCTGCTGGTGGAAGGACCACCAGATCAACATCATCGACACCCCCGGGCACGTCGACTTCACGGTCGAGGTCGAGCGCTCGCTGCGCGTCCTCGACGGTGCCGTCGCCGTCTTCGACGGTGTCGCCGGTGTCGAGCCCCAGTCCGAGACCGTGTGGCGTCAGGCCGACAAGTACGGCGTGCCGCGCATGTGCTTCGTCAACAAGCTCGACCGCACGGGCGCCTCGTTCGACTTCTGCGTCAAGACCATCCGCGAGCGCCTCGGCGCCACGCCGCTGGTGCTGCAGATCCCGATCGGCGCCGAGAGCGACTTCCTCGGTGTCGTCGACCTCGTCGGCATGCGCGCGCTCACCTGGCGCGGCGAGACCACGATCGGTGAGGACTACACCGTCGAGGACATCCCCGCCGACCTGGCCGACGCCGCCGCCGAGGGTCGCGAGGCCCTGCTGGAGACGCTGTCCGACGTCGACGACGAGATCGCCGAGAAGTACCTCGAGGGCGAGGACATCTCCGTCGAGGAGCTGAAGGCGGCCATCCGTCGCGCGACGCTCGCGGCGCAGCTCAACCCGGTCCTGTGCGGCACGGCGTTCAAGAACAAGGGCGTCCAGCCCTTGCTCGACGCCGTCGTCGACTTCCTGCCGTCGCCGATCGACGTCGGTGACGTCAAGGGTCACGACGCGAAGGACGAGTCGGTCGAGGCCACCCGTCCGCCGTCGGAGGACGCGCCGTTCGCCGGTCTGGCGTTCAAGATCGCGACCGACCCGCACCTGGGCAAGCTGACCTTCGTGCGCGTCTACTCCGGTCGTCTGGAGGCGGGCACCCAGGTGCTCAACGTCACCAAGGGCCGCAAGGAGCGGATCGGCAAGGTCTACCAGATGCACGCCAACAAGCGTGAGGAAATCGCGTCGGTCGGCGCCGGCCAGATCGTGGCCGTCATGGGCCTCAAGGACACCACCACGGGCGAGACCCTGGCGGACTCGGCGAGCCCGATCGTCCTCGAGTCGATGACGTTCCCCGACCCGGTCATCCAGGTCGCCATCGAGCCGAAGACGAAGAGCGACCAGGAGAAGCTCGGCGTCGCGATCCAGAAGCTCGCCGAGGAGGACCCGACGTTCCAGGTCCACACCGACGAGGAGACCGGTCAGACGATCATCGCCGGCATGGGCGAGCTGCACCTCGACATCCTGGTCGACCGCATGAAGCGCGAGTTCAAGGTCGAGGCCAACGTCGGCAAGCCGCAGGTCGCGTACCGCGAGACCATCAAGCGCGCCGTCACCGGTCACAGCTACACGCACAAGAAGCAGACCGGTGGTTCGGGGCAGTTCGCCAAGGTCGTCATCGGCGTGGCCCCCAACGGCCCCGACGCCGGTGGCGAGGGCGGCTACGAGTTCGTCAACGAGGTCACCGGTGGCCGCGTGCCGAAGGAGTACATCCCCTCGGTCGACGCCGGTGGACAGGCGGCCATGGAGTTCGGCGTCCTCGCCGGCTACCCGATGGTCGACGTCAAGTTCACCCTCGAGGACGGCGCCTACCACGACGTCGACTCCAGCGAGCTGGCGTTCAAGCTGGCCGGCAACATGGCCTTCAAGGAGGCCGCGCGCAAGGCTGACCCGGCCCTGCTCGAGCCGATGTTCGCCGTCGAGGTCACGACGCCCGAGGACTACATGGGCGACGTGATCGGCGACCTCAACTCCCGCCGTGGACAGGTCCAGGCGATGGAGGAGGGCTACGGCGGAGCCAAGGTCATCAAGGCCCTGGTCCCGCTCTCGGAGATGTTCGGCTACGTGGGTGACCTGAGGTCCAAGACCTCCGGCCGTGCCTCGTACTCGATGCAGTTCGACTCCTACGCCGAGGTCCCCAAGGCCGTCGCGGAGGAGATCATCAAGAAGGCCCGCGGCGAGTAACCAACGGCGTCATCGGTAAGGTGGCCTAGGTCTCCCAGCGGGACCCGACGGCTTTCAGACCCAGCACCACATCAGACAGCGCAACACTCAACCCAGGAGGAGCCCACAGTGGCTAAGGCGAAGTTCGAGCGGACCAAGCCGCACATGAACATCGGCACCATCGGTCACATCGACCACGGTAAGACGACGCTGACCGCGGCGATCACCAAGGTGCTGCACGACAAGTACCCCGACCTGAACGAGGCCTCGGCCTTCGACCAGATCGACAAGGCTCCTGAGGAGCGTCAGCGCGGCATCACGATCTCGATCGCGCACGTGGAGTACCAGACGGAGAACCGTCACTACGCCCACGTCGACTGCCCCGGCCACGCCGACTACGTGAAGAACATGATCACGGGTGCGGCGCAGATGGACGGCGCGATCCTCGTGGTCGCCGCCACCGACGGCCCCATGCCGCAGACGCGTGAGCACGTCCTCCTGGCCCGCCAGGTCGGCGTCCCGGCCATGGTCGTCGCGCTCAACAAGTGCGACATGGTCGACGACGAGGAGATCCTGGAGCTCGTCGAGCTCGAGGTCCGTGAGCTGCTGTCGGACCAGGAGTTCGACGGCGACAACGTGCCCGTCGTCAAGGTCGCGGCCCACCCCGCGCTGCAGGGTGACGCCAAGTGGGGCGAGTCGATCCTCGAGCTCATGAACGCGGTCGACGAGTACATCCCGCTGCCCCCGCGTGAGACGGACAAGCCGTTCCTCATGCCGGTCGAGGACGTCTTCACGATCACCGGTCGTGGCACCGTCATCACCGGTCGTATCGAGCGCGGCATCATCAAGGTCAACGAGACCGTCGACATCGTCGGCATCCGTGAGACCAAGCAGACCACGACGGTCACCGGCATCGAGATGTTCCGCAAGCTCCTCGACGAGGGCCAGGCGGGCGAGAACGTCGGCCTCCTGCTTCGTGGTACGAAGCGCGAGGACGTCGAGCGCGGCATGGTCATCATCGCCCCCGGCTCGACCACCCCGCACACGGAGTTCGAGGGCCAGGTCTACATCCTGTCCAAGGAGGAGGGTGGCCGTCACACGCCGTTCTTCAACAACTACCGTCCGCAGTTCTACTTCCGGACCACGGACGTCACCGGCGTCGTCACGCTGCCCGAGGGCACCGAGATGGTCATGCCCGGCGACAACACCGAGATGAGCGTCCAGCTCATCCAGCCGATCGCCATGGAGGAGGGCCTGCGCTTCGCCATCCGCGAGGGCGGCCGTACCGTCGGCGCCGGCCGTGTCACCAAGATCAACAAGTGATCTGACGACACACCAGCACTGCTGAGCGAAGCCCCTCGGACCTTCGGGTCCGGGGGGCTTCGTCGTGCTGGCGCGGCAGTACGGCCCGCCCGTCCCCGGCGGGTCCGAGCCGCGGACGTCAGGTCAGGGAGTCGCCGTGGCCGATCAGCAAGGTGCGCAGCAGCGAGGCCAGCTGTCGTCGCTGGTCGACGTCCAGGGGGGCGAGGAGCGAGTCCTCGTTCTCGACGTGCGCGGGGAGCGCGGCGTCGACGAGGTCCCGACCGGCCGGGGTGAGCTGGACGTTGACGCTGCGTCGATTGGTCGGTTCGGTCGATCGCTGGATCAGACCCCGATCCTCGAGCCGGTTGAGTCGGTGCGAGACCGCGCCGGAGGTCACCATCGTGTGCGACGTGAGGCGACCGACCGGCAGTCGGTGGGGCGCCCCCGACCGGAGCAGGGTGGCCAGGACGTCGAACTCCCCGGGCTGGAGGTCGAACGTCGCCAGCCGCTTGGCGATGCGCCGGTCCAGGAGGGCTGCAGCACGACTCACCCTGCCGACCACCTGCATGGGGCTGACGTCGATCTCCGGCCGCTCGAGGCCCCACTGCTCCACCACGTCGTCCACGAGATCTCCCACGTCACGAGACTAACACTTGCTGTTCACTTCAATAGTTGAGCATTGAAAGGATGAGCGCTAAGGTATCCGGCGGGGGTGAGAGCCATGACCCGATCCACGCTCACGACACCACGCGCTGCACTGGCGATCCGGCGATCCGACGACCTGAAGGTCCCGATCCGTCTCGGAGAGGAGGTACGCGCGGCGCTGGACGACGGACGGCCGGTCGTCGCGCTCGAGACGAATGTGACCGCCAACGGCCTCCCGGCGCCTCGACGGGTCGCCGCAGGTCTGGAGTGCGAGCGTCGCGTCCGCGCTTCAGGAGCCGTGCCGGCGAGCCTGGCCGTCCTCGACGGAACGGTCGTGGTCGGGCTGGTCCAGCACGAGCACGAACGGCTCGCGGAGGGGGCGCGCAAGATCGGGAGCCGTGAGCTCGCCGCCACCGTGGCGAGCAGGGGGTCAGGCGCCACGACGATCTCCGCGGCCATGGCCGTAGCGGAGCTGACGGGCATCGACGTCGTTGCCTCCGCGGGACTCGGCGGAGTGCACCGGGACTACGGCGACACCATGGACGTGTCCGCCGACCTGCACCAGCTCGCGCGGTCGCGTGTCGTGGTCGTCTCGGCCGGGGTGAAGTCGGTGCTCGACATCGCGCGAACCCTGGAGTTCCTCGAGACCAGGGGCGTGCCCGTCATCGGGTACCGCTGCGACGACTTTCCTGCGTTCCTCTGCCGGTCCAGCGGCCTGCCCAACCCCCAGCGCATCGACGATCCGCAGGTGCTGGCCGACGCGATCCGTCTGCACCGGACGCTGCCGGGTACGGGCTCGGTCCTCGTGACCCATCCCATCGCGGTGGACGACGCGCTCGACGAGCAGGAGGTCGGTGCGGCCATCGAACGCGCGCTCGTTCGGGCCGCCGCCGAGGGCGTCCGGGGCGCGGCAGTGACGAACTTCCTCACCCGGGAGGTCGCCGCCGCGACCGTTGGTCGGTCCTCCGTCGCGAACGAGGCCGTCGTGCTGCAGGTCGCCGCCGTCGGCGCCGAGGTGGCCGCGGCACTCGCCGTGACCCCGCCGCGGCAGGCGCGATGACCACGCCGGCGCGCGCCTCGCTGACCGCGTCGGGCCACGTGGAGTGCGTGCTCTTCGACCTCGACGGCACGCTGCTCGACACGCCGCGAGCCATCGCCAGCGAGCTGGCGGCGGCCGTGGGCGACGCCACGGGGACTGCACTTTCTGAAGAGGCAGCGCGCCGCCTCATCGGCCTGCCGCTCGACGTGATGGTCGCTCGGCTCGCTCCCGGCGCGACGCTGCCGGAGCGTGCCGAGGCGGTCGCGGAGTACCGGCGCCGGTTCCGTGAGCGGATCGTGCCCGCGGCCGCGAGCCTGCTCTACCCGGGCGTCCTCGACGGCGTCGCGCAGTTGAAGGACGCCGGCCTGTCGCTGGCCGTCGTGACGAGCAAGTACCACGACAGCGCCGTCGCGATCCTCGACGCCGCCGGGATCTGCGATGCCTTCTCCGTCGTGGTCGGTGCGGACGACGTGCAGCACCCGAAGCCGCATGCTGAGCACGCCCTCCAGGCTCTCCGTGCCCTCGGCCGTGATGCCGACGTCAGTGTCGTGGTGGGCGACACCGCACACGACGTCCAGATGGCTCGGGCTGCGGGAATGCACTGCGTGGGCCTCGACCACGGAGTCGACCCGGCCGAGACCTTGTGGGCGGCGGGAGCTCACGACGTGCTGTCGCACCTCGACGCGCTGACCCTTCTCCTGCTCGACCACGCCCCGACGAGGACCTGACATGACCGTGGACCACCTGATCGCCCAGTCGACCCCCCACCCGCCCGCGGCTCTCGCCGGGACCCTCGTCGGATCGGCGGCCGTGCCCGACGCCGTCGCGGCGCTCCCGCTGCGACTTACCTGCTTGTCGCGGACTGCCGGCCTGGTGCACCTGCACGCGTCGGCCCGCGACCACACGGCCGAGCAGTCCGGGTTCGTGCGAGCCGCTCGCCGCATCATCCGGCTCGTGCTGGAGGAGGCCCTCGCGGTCCGACGGCACGAGCCGCACCTGGTGCGCACCCCGCTCGGGGCGACCTTCGCCGGCGCCACTCCCCGTGCGCCTCAGCTCACGGCGGTCTCGGTACCGCGTGCCGGCGACGCGATGGAGCACGAGCTGCGGGAGATCGTCCCGGACACCAGATTCGGCAAGATCCTGATCCAGCGCGATCCGGTGACCACGCAGCCGCAGCTGTTCTACGCGAAGCTTCCGCGACTGACCCGCGGACACGACGTCATCCTGCTGGACCCAATGATGGCCACGTCCGGCACGGTGCAGCTCGCGCTCAGCACCCTCCTGGATGCCGGTGTACTGCTCGAGGACGTGATCCTCGCCAACGTCCTCACCTGCCCGTCGGCGCTAGAGCGACTGGCACAGGCAGCCCCCGGTCTGCGCGTCGTCACCAGCTTCGTGGACGAACGGCTCACCGACCAGGCATTCATGCACCCCGGCATCGGCGACTTCGGTGACCGCTTCTACGGCACGACCGCATGAGTGGGTTGGAGGTGCGTCCCGCGCCGTCGCCGCCGGCGCAGGCATCGCTCGTCGGCTTGACGCTGCTGGCGGCGATCGCGCCGCTCGTGTGGGGCACCACCTACGTCGTCACGACGGAGATGCTGCCGCCCGATCGTCCACTGACGGCAGGCTTCCTCCGCGCCGCGGTCGCGGGTCTGCTGTTGCTCGCGATCGCACCGGGCGTGCCACCTGTCGGTTGGCGACTGCGCACCGTGGTGCTGGGGGTGCTCAACATCGGAGCCTTCTTCCCGCTGCTGTTCATCAGCGCGTATCGACTCCCTGGTGGACTGGCCGCCGTCGTCGGATCGCTGCAGCCTCTCATCATCGCCGCGCTCACCGCGACGCTCGGTTGGCGACAGCCGCCCCGGCGGCAGGTGGCGCTCGCCGTGGTCGCGGCCGCCGGCGTGGCGCTCATGACCGTCACCTCGCGCACGACCGTCGACGCCTGGGGACTCACGGCAGCGATCGCCGGCACGGCGAGCATGGCGGTCGGGATCCTGCTCTCGAGCCGCTGGCGCCTCCCTGCCGGGTACCGCCCGCTCACGTGCACGGCATGGCAGCTCGTCGTCGGGGGCGTGGTGATCGCGCCCCTCGTGCCGTTCACCGACAGCGGCGCCCTCGTGCTCGACGGGGCGGCGGTCCTGGGCTACCTGTGGCTCGCTCTCGTCGGTGGTGCCATCGGGTACGGCGTCTGGCTGCACGGCGCGCGGCAGCTGCCGCCGGCAAGCACCGCGCTGCTGGGGATGCTCAGCCCGCTGATGGCCGCAGTGCTCGGCTGGGTCGTGCTCGGTCAGTCCCTCGGTCCCCTGCAGTGCCTGGGCTTCGCGCTGGCCCTCGGCGGGGCTGCGTCGGGCCAGCTCGTCGGTCTGCGTGCGGCGCGCCGCGACCGCGGAGCCCACTGAGCCCGCCCCCTCCGACACCGTCGTCCACCCGAACCGCAGGAGCACCAGCATGACGAGTCCCCTCACAGCCGCGATCGCGGCGGGACCCCGGCACGGCCACCCTTCCCGTCCTCCGACCGTCGTCGCGATGCTCGCCGGCGTGGTGCGCGATCGACCCGACGCGCCTGCCGTCGTCGACGACGAGGGGGTCCTGACCTTCGAGGGCCTCTGGCGCGACGCCGGCATCCTCGCGCGCCGTCTCCTGGACGCCGGCGTCGGTCGCGGCGACTGCGTCGGTCTGCTCCTGGAGCCGGGTCGCTCCCTGGTCGTGAGCGTCTGGGCCGTGCTGCGCGCCGGTGCGGCGTACGTCCCCCTCGCGGTCGACTACCCGACGCCTCGCCTCCAGCTGATGGCGCGCGACTCAGGGTTGCGCCTCGTGCTGACGGCTCCGGGTCTGCGGGCGCGTGCGGAGTCGATCCTCCCGGCGTGCGTCGGGATCCTCATCGTCGAGGACAGGAGCAGCGCCGACGTCCTGACGATCGAGACCGCCGACGGGACCGGGGTCGAGATCGGGCCTGACGATCGTGCCTACGTCATCTACACCTCGGGAACCACCGGTCGACCCAAGGGCGTCTCGATCCGGCATCGTGGGCTGGTCGCGCAGCTAGGGTGGCTTGGCAGCGACCACGACCTGGGGCCGGGGGCGCGCATCCTGTTCAAGACGCCGACGAGCTTCGACGCCGCACAGTGGGAGCTTCTCGCTGGAGCGACCGGCGCGACGGTCGTGGTCGCACCGCAGGGCGCCCACCGTGACGTCGGCGAGCTGTGCACCCTCGTGCACCGGCACCAGGTCACGCACTTGCAGTGCGTCCCCACGGTCTGGTCGGCCATGGTCGCCATCCCGCGCTTCGCCACGTGCACCTCCTTGACCGCCCTGTTCAGCGGGGGAGAAGGCCTCACCGCGTCGCTCGCGCGTGAGCTCGTGCAGCTTCACCCGTCGGCCCGACTCGTGAACCTCTACGGTCCGACGGAGACGACGATCAACGTCACCGCGCACGTCGTCACGCCCGACGACCTCGACGCTGGGGGGATCGTGTCGATCGGTCGACCGGTTCCAGGGTCGTGGACGGTGGTCCTGGGCGACGACGACACCCCGTGCGCGACCGGTGAGCTGGGTGAGCTGTGCATCGGAGGGGTGCAGCTCGCTGCCGGCTACGTCGGTCTCGACGAGCTGACCGAGGAACGCTTCCCGTCCGTCGTCCTCGAAGGTGCACTCCGGCGCGTCTACCGGACGGGTGACCTGGTGCGTCGGGACGCGGCGGGACTTCTCGAGTTCCACGGCCGGTCCGACGACCAGGTCAAGGTCAACGGGCATCGCATCGAGACCCTCGAGGTCAAGACCGCCATCGAGGCGCACCACTGGGTGGCCGACGCCGAGGTGCTCCCGTGGGTCGATCCGCGCACCGGCGCGAGCACCCTCGCGGCGTTCGTGGTCCTCGACAGCGACGAGGCGCCCTTGATGGACCAGGGTGCGACCGGACAGCACCACCTGTCCAAGGACGACCACACGCAGGTTCACGCCCAGCTCGCCGATCCCGGCGTCCGTCACGACCTGCACGCGGCGTCCGGCACTGTGCTACCAGGGCAGGACGGGCGACCCGAGCAGCGGGAGCTGGCCTTCCGGCGCACGTCGTACCGGACGTTCGAGGGCGGGACGGTGACGTCGGACCACGTGCTCCGGCTGCTGCAGGGCGAGCGGCTGTCGCTGACCGGACCGCGCGCGCTCGCCGACCTCGCCGACCTCGCCGACCTGCTGCGCTGGTTCGGGGCCTTCGACAGCGAGGACCGACTGCTCCCGAAGTACGCCTACGCCTCGCCCGGTGCGCTGTACGCCACCCAGGTGTACGTCGAGGTGTCGGGGGTGCACGGTCTCGACGACGGCGTGCACTACTACCACCCGCGACGTCACGCGCTGCATCGAGTCGGCGATGGCGCGCCACCGTCGAACATCCATCAAGGCCGCCCGGCCGCGCGAGTGCGCCTGCACCTTCGAGGAGTGCGGGACGCCATCCGCTCGGTCTACGCCGTCAACGTCGACGAGGTGCTGGCCTTCGAGGTCGGTCACCTCCTCGGACTGCTCGACGACGTCGCCGCAGCACACGGCCGTGCGGTCCTCATCGTGGACGACGCCGTGCCGCCGGAGGTCGGGGTCGAGGGCGATGTCTGCTGGACCACCGTCGACCTCGTGGCCCCCACCCTCCCCGTCGCGGAGCGTCCCGACCCTGGGGTCGGACCGGAGGGGGTCGAGGTTCTCGTCCAGGTGCACGGGCAGGTGGTCGGACTGCGGCCCGGCCTGTACCGCGTCCGGCTGGACGGTGAGGCTTCGGAGTCGCGGCGTGGGGCGTCGCTCGAGCCGATCGGGGACGAGCTCGTCGAGCGTCGTCACGTCGTCGCCATCAACCAGCGCAGCTACGCTGCCTCGGCGTTCGCCGTCGCGCTGCGGTGCCCGCGCGCAGCGGGCCTCTCCGGCCTGCGTGCGCTCGGCCGGGCGCTGCACCGGTTGCAGGACAACTCCGTCGGCATCGGCCTGCTCTCCTCGGGATACTCCTCGTTGTCGGGTCGAGAGCTTCCCGCGGCGGCACGTCTCACGGCACTGGTTCCGGAGGACGGCGACAAGCTGTCCTACATCGCGCTCGCCGGTCGGGTCAGCGAGGACCAGCAGCGTGCCGAGGACATGCGTGAGGACGTCGTGCACATGAGCGGCCCACAGGAGATCCTGCGCGACGACCTCGCTGCGGCGCTGCCGCGATACATGGTGCCGAGCAGGGTGATGGTGGTGCCCAGCATGCCGATCGGTGCGACCGGCAAGGTCGACCGGGCGGCACTGCTCGCGGCGCTGGAGGACGAGACGACGGTCCCGCGCGGCGAGGACAGGCCGCCGGTCGGCCCGATCGAACAGCGGATCGCCGACTGCTGGACGCAGGTCCTGGGGCAGGACGTCCTCGATGTCGAGCTGGACTTCTTCGCGGCCGGCGGGAACAGCCTCGCCGCGGTGCGCCTCGTGCACCTGGTCAACGACCGCCTGGGCGCTGCGCTGCCGGTACACGTGCTCTTCACGCACGGCACGGTGCGTCAGCTCGCGGCGCGGGTGGCGAAGGCCGAGGGCGACCCGGCTCCCGCGAGTGCGAGCCGGCTCGTCCGGCTCGTCGACGGCGTTGGTCCGGCGATCGTGCTGTGGCCAGGCCTCGGCGGCTACCCCGCGAGCCTCGCACCGCTGGCCCGGCTCGTCGCGCGTGGCCGCCCGGTGGTCGCCGTCCAGACGCGGGGCCTCAACGAGGGCGAACGTCCGGTGGACGACGTCGACGAGCTCGTGAGGTCGGACCTGGCGGAGATCGAGCCACTGCTCTCGGCAGGTGCGCCGACGTTCATCGGTTACTCCTTCGGGGCGCGGGTCGCCACCGACGTCGCGTGCAGCCTGGCGCAGCGTGGCATCGACGTCGAGCTGGTGCTGCTCGCGCCCGGGTCGCCGCTGGTGCCCGACGCGCCCGACCCCGCTGGCGAGGCCGACTTCGCCGATCCCTACTTCCGGACCATCCTCTGGTCCGTGTTCCTCGGTCGGCTGCCGGCGCCTGTCCTCGTCGCTGCGACGCGTGATCGGTCAGGCTTCGAGCGGCTCCTGCGCGAGCAGCGTCCCGAGCTCGACCGGGGTCTCGCCGCTCGCATCGTCGACGTGGTGTTGGCCACCTTCGGCCTGCGCGCTGCCGAGGCGGGACACCTGCGCGCGGTGGTCGAGAGAGCCCGCGTGATCGACGCCGAAGGTGACGGGTGGTCCTTCCTCGACCGGCTGGACCTGGATCTTGTGCCGCAGCGTGTCAGGATCCCGGTCGACCACTACGAGGTGCTCCGTGGACCGGGGGTGCAGGTGGTGGCCGACCTGCTGGGCGAGCCCGCGCTCGCATGACGTCGGCGGGCGACGACGGCGACCGGACCGGCGCGCGATCTCGTGTGTGAGCGGGTGCCGGGACGTGCACGCACTGGACACGGCTGAGGCGAGCCGCCTGGTCGCGCTTCCCCGGGCAGGTCCGCGACGGCGAGCGGCGCCGCACCGGGGCGACGCGGACGACTGTGGGAGGGCGATTTGTGCTGGGGCGGGGGAGTCTGTCAGACTAGTGCGGTTGCTCCGGCCGGATCGCTGGGGCGCGCCCGCCCGGAACTCACGCCGGGATCGACGAGCGCGCTGCACGGTGTCCGGCCTGACTGCTGGAAGCGACGTGACGCGGACTCCCTGGAGGCCGCGGCCCGCGACCGGAAGTCCAACCACCCAACTCCAGAAGGTTCGCGCACGCTCGTGGTCACCACCGCGACACGCCCGACCTCGGGGGGCGGAGGGGAGCGATCCCCTCCAGGGAGAACAAGCCCCAGGGGCACACCAAGCTGACGAAGAGTAAGGACGACCAGAGCATGGCGGGACAGAAGATCCGTATCCGGCTCAAGGCCTATGACCACGAGGTGATCGACACCTCGGCGCGCAAGATCGTCGACACGGTCACGCGCACCGGAGCCTCCGTGGCCGGCCCCGTGCCCCTGCCGACCGAGAAGAACGTGTTCTGCGTGATCCGGTCGCCGCACAAGTACAAGGACAGCCGCGAGCACTTCGAGATGCGTACGCACAAGCGGCTCATCGACATCATCGACCCGACGCCGAAGACCGTCGACTCGCTCATGCGTCTCGACCTGCCGGCCGGTGTCGACATCGAGATCAAGCTCTGAGGGAGGACGAGAACACCATGAGCACCTCCTCCACCGTCAACGCGCGCGGCCTCCTCGGCCGCAAGCTCGGCATGACGCAGGTCTGGGACGACGAGGGCAAGATCGTCCCCGTCACCGTCCTCGCCGCCGAGACGAACGTGGTCACGCAGATCCGCACCGCCGAGACCGACGGCTACACCGCCGTCCAGATCGGCTTCGGCGAGATCGACGGCCGCAAGATCACCAAGCCGCAGGCCGGCCACTTCGCGAAGGCCGGCGTCACGCCGCGCCGTCACGTCGTCGAGATCCGCACCGAGGCGATCGGTGACTACACGCTCGGCCAGGAGATCTCCCCGGAGATCTTCGCCGCCGGCGACGAGGTCGACGTGACCGCCACCAGCAAGGGCAAGGGCTTCGCCGGCGTCATGAAGCGTCACGGGTTCGCCGGTGTGTCCGCCTCGCACGGCGCGCACCGCAACCACCGCAAGCCCGGCTCGATCGGTGCGTGCGCCACGCCCGGGCGCGTCTTCAAGGGTCTGCGCATGGCCGGCCACATGGGCGCCGAGACCGTCACCACCCAGAACCTGACCGTCCACGCCGTGGATGTCGCCAAGGGCGTCATCCTCGTCAAGGGTGCGGTCCCCGGCCCGAAGGGTGGACTCGTCGTGGTCCGCTCCGCGGTCAAGTCCGCCTCCAGCACCGGCGTGAAGGGAGCCTGATCCATGGCTGTCAAGACCATCGATGCCGCGCTGCCCGTCGACATCTTCGGCGTGCAGACGAACATCCCCCTGATCCACCAGGTCGTCACCGCGCAGCTCGCCGCCGCCCGTCAGGGCACGCACGACGTCAAGTCGCGCGGTGAGGTGTCCGGCGGTGGCAAGAAGCCGTGGCGCCAGAAGGGCACGGGTCGCGCCCGCGCCGGCTCGATCCGCGCGCCGCACTTCACCGGCGGTGGCATCGTGCACGGGCCCACGCCGCGCAGCTACGACCAGCGCACGCCCAAGAAGATGAAGGCCGCCGCCCTGCGCGGCGCCCTCTCCGACCGGGCCCGCTCGGGTCGCCTGCACGTCGTCGAGTCGCTGGTCACGGGCGAGGCGCCCTCCACCAAGGCCGCCGTCGCCGCGATCGCCGAGCTGACCACGCGTCGCCGGGTGCTCGTCGTCGTGCGCCGTGAGGACGCCCTCACGGCCCTCAGCCTGCGCAACGTCACCGACCTCGTCGTGCTGACCTTCGACCAGCTGAACACCTACGACGTCGTGCTCAGCGACGACGTGATCTTCACGCAGGACGCCTTCGAGGCGTTCGTCGCGGCGCGCTCCACCGAGGGCGCCGAGACGATCGCGCTCAGCGCGGCCGTCGTCGAGGCCGACGCCAAGCCCGCCGCGAAGCCGGCGAAGAAGGCGTCCGCGAAGAAGGCTCCGGCCGCCCAGGAGGCTCCGGCGCAGGCCGAGGCCGCCCCGGCGACCGAGGAGTCCGGCGCGGAGGGCGCGACCAAGACGCAGCCCTACGGCCCCGGCTCCAAGGCCCCGCTCAAGAGCGGCAACGCGCCCAAGGGTCACGAGATCAAGGGCAACGTCGACTCGATGAAGTTCCACACGCCGGACAGCCCCTGGTACGACCAGACGGTCGCCGAGGTCTGGTTCGACACCGAGGAGACCGCGCAGGCCGCCGGTTTCGAGAAGGCTGGTGAGTGACCGCATGAGCACCCTGCACAAGGACCACCGCGACGTCCTGATCGCGCCCGTCGTCTCCGAGAAGACGTACGCGCTCATCGACGACAACAAGTACACGTTCCTGGTTCACCCGGACGCGAACAAGACGGAGATCAAGATCGCCGTCGAGAACGTGTTCGGCGTCAAGGTGACGGCCGTGAACACGCTGAACCGCAAGGGCAAGACGCGCCGCACCCGCAACGGGCTCGGCAAGCGCAAGGACACCAAGCGGGCCATCGTGAGCGTCGCCGCTGGCCAGAGCATCGACATCTTCTCGAGCCCGAGCTGAGGACTGATCAGACATGGCTATCCGTAAGTACAAGCCGACCACGCCGGGCCGTCGGGGCTCCAGCGTCGCCGACTTCGCCGAGATCACCCGGACCACGCCGGAGAAGTCCCTCGTCGAGCCGCTGCCCAAGAAGGGTGGCCGCAACAACCAGGGTCGCATCACCACGCGTCACCAGGGTGGCGGTCACAAGCGCGCCTACCGCGTGATCGACTTCAAGCGCTACGACAAGGACGGCGTGCCGGCCAAGGTCGCTCACATCGAGTACGACCCCAACCGCACCGCGCGCATCGCGCTCCTGCACTACGCCGACGGCGAGAAGCGCTACATCATCGCGCCCGACGGCATCCGCCAGGGCCAGGCCATCGAGGCCGGCCCGACCGCGGACATCAAGGTCGGCAACAACCTGCCGCTGCGCAACATCCCCGTCGGCACGCAGATCCACGCCGTGGAGCTGCGTCCGGGTGGTGGCGCCAAGATGGGCCGCTCCGCCGGTGTGCGCGTGCAGCTCGTCGCCAAGGAGGGTTCGCGCGCCCAGCTGCGTCTGCCCTCCGGCGAGATGCGCTACGTCGACGTCCGCTGCCGCGCCACCATCGGCGAGGTCGGCAACGCCGAGCAGTCCAACATCAACTGGGGCAAGGCCGGCCGCAACCGCTGGAAGGGCAAGCGCCCGACCGTCCGTGGTGTGGCCATGAACCCGATCGACCACCCGCACGGTGGCGGTGAGGGCAAGACCTCGGGTGGTCGCCACCCGGTCTCGCCCTGGGGCAAGCCCGAGGGCCGTACGCGCAAGCGCAAGGCCAGTGACCAGATGATCGTCCGCCGCCGCAAGTCCGGCCGCTGAGCCTCGACGAGCTCAGGAATCCAGGAGTAGAGAATGCCCCGTAGTTTGAAGAAGGGTCCCTTCGTCGACGGCCACCTCGAGAAGAAGGTGGACGCTCAGAACGATGCCGGAACCCACACCGTGATCAAGACCTGGTCGCGTCGCTCGATGATCCTGCCGTCCTTCATCGGACACACGATCGCCGTGCACGACGGCCGCAAGCACGTCCCCGTGTTCATCACCGACGCGATGGTCGGGCACAAGCTGGGCGAGTTCGCCCCCACCCGCACCTTCCGCGGTCACGAGAAGGACGACCGAAAGGCCAAGAGGCGATGAGTGCAGCTACCCGAGAGAACGTGAGCGAGCGTCGTGCGCGCCTGCTGGGCGACGCCGCGGGCGCGTTCGCCGTGGCCCGCTTCGTGCGGGTCACCCCGCAGAAGGCTCGCCGTGTCGGCGACCTGGTCCGCGGCATGGACACGCAGGAGGCGCTCGCCATCCTGCAGTTCGCCCCGCAGGCCGTCGCCTCCAACTTCTACAAGCTGGTCGAGTCCGCCGTCGCGAACGCGGTGACCACCGAGGGCCTGGACGCGTCCGACCTCGTGATCTCCACGCTCCTGGTCGAGGAGGGCCCGACGATGAAGCGGTGGCGTCCGCGCGCGAAGGGTTCGGCCAGCCGCATCCTCAAGCGCACCAGCCACCTCACCGTCGTCGTGCAGCCGTCCGCCGACGTGCCGCAGTCGCGCAAGAACACCAAGAAGGGCGGTCGCTGACCATGGGCCAGAAGATCAACCCGCACGGCTTCCGCCTGGGCATCTCCACCGACCACAAGAGCCGCTGGTACGCCGACAAGCTGTACAGCAGCTACGTCGGCGAGGACGTCAAGATCCGCAAGCTCCTCACCAAGGGCATGGACCGCGCCGGCATCAGCCGCGTGGAGATCGAGCGCACGCGTGACCGCGTCCGCGTCGACATCCACACCGCGCGTCCGGGCATCGTCATCGGTCGCCGTGGCGCCGAGGCCGACCGCATCCGTGGCGAGCTGGAGAAGCTCACCGGCAAGCAGGTGCAGCTCAACATCCTCGAGGTCAAGCAGCCCGAGCTCGACGCCCAGCTCGTCGCGCAGGGCGTGGCCGAGCAGCTGAGCGGTCGCGTGCAGTTCCGTCGTGCGATGCGCAAGGCGATGCAGACGACCATGCGCTCCGGCGCCAAGGGCATCCGCATCCAGTGCTCGGGCCGTCTCGGCGGCGCCGAGATGAGCCGCTCGGAGTTCTACCGCGAGGGCCGCGTGCCCCTGCACACGCTCCGCGCCGACGTCGACTACGGCTTCTACGAGGCCAAGACCACCTTCGGTCGCATCGGCGTCAAGGTGTGGATCTACAAGGGTGAGGTCGCGGGCACGCGCGCCGAGCGCGAGGCCGAGGCCGCGCGTCGCGCCGCCGCTCCCGGCAGCCGTCGCCCCCAGCGCGGGCGCCGTCCCGCTCGTGACGACCAGGCCGGCCAGGGTGCTCCCCAGGCCGAGCAGGCCGCTCCCGCCGCCGAGGCTCCTGCCACGGCCGGCGCCGGCGCTGCCACCGAAGGAGGGCAGTCCTGATGTTGATGCCTCGTAGGGTCAAGTACCGCAAGCAGCACCACCCCAAGCGCCGCGGCATGGCGAAGGGCGGCACGGAGCTGGCGTTCGGCGACTTCGGCATCCAGGCGGTCGAGGGTCACTACGTGACCAACCGTCAGATCGAGTCCGCTCGTATCGCCATGACGCGTCACATCAAGCGTGGCGGCAAGGTGTGGATCAACATCTACCCCGACCGCCCGCTGACCAAGAAGCCGGCCGAGACCCGCATGGGCTCCGGCAAGGGCTCGCCCGAGTGGTGGGTCGCGAACGTCAAGCCCGGACGCGTCATGTTCGAGCTCTCGGGTGTCTCCGAGGACGTTGCGCGCGAGGCGATGCGTCGCGCCATCCACAAGCTGCCCATGAAGGCGCGCTTCATCACCCGCGACACCGAGGGAGGGTTCTGAGCATGGCTGCGAAGACCACTGCCGCAGAGCTGCGCGGCCTCGATGCCGAGGCTCTGGAGACCAAGCTGCGCGAGGCCAAGGAAGAGCTGTTCAACCTGCGCTTCCAGAACGCCACGGGACAGCTCGACAACACGGCTCGTCTGAAGACGGTCCGCCGCGAGATCGCCCGCATCTACACGGTGCTGACCGAGCGCGAGCTGGGCATCATCGAGGCGGTCGAGGCATGAGCACGAGCGATAAGGACACCGTGACCACGAACACCGAGACCACCCGCAACTACCGCAAGGTGCGCGAGGGCCTCGTCACGAGCGACAAGATGGACAAGACCGTCGTCGTCATCGTCGAGGACCGCGTGAAGCACCCGCTGTACGGCAAGGTGCTGCGACGCAACGTGAAGCTCAAGGCGCACGACGAGGCCAACGCGGCCGGCGTCGGCGACCGTGTGCTCATCCAGGAGACCCGCCCGCTGTCGGCCACCAAGCGCTGGCGCGTCGTGGAGATCCTCGAGAAGGCGAAGTGAGAGACAGATGATTCAGCAGGAGTCGCGACTCAAGGTCGCCGACAACACCGGTGCGAAGGAGATCCTCTGCATCCGCGTGCTCGGCGGCTCGGGTCGACGCTACGCCGGTATCGGCGACACCATCGTCGCCACCGTCAAGGACGCCATCCCCGGCGGCAACGTCAAGAAGGGCGACGTCGTCAAGGCCGTGGTCGTGCGCACCGTCAAGGAGCGCCGCCGTCCGGACGGCTCGTACATCAAGTTCGACGAGAACGCCGCCGTCATCCTCAAGGCCGACGGCGACCCGCGTGGAACGCGCATCTTCGGCCCCGTGGGCCGCGAGCTGCGCGACAAGAAGTTCATGCGGATCATCTCGCTCGCCCCGGAGGTGCTCTGAACATGGCGCGCAACAAGCGAACGCTGTCGATCCGCAAGGGTGACCAGGTCAAGGTCATCGCGGGTGCCGACAAGGGCGTCGAGGGCAAGGTCATCGAGGTGCTCGCCGAGCGCGAGCGCGTCATCGTCGAGGGCGTGAACCGCATCAAGCGCCACACCCGCGCCGGTGCCGACGGCACCCAGGGCGGCATCATCACGCGTGAGGCCCCCATCCACGTCTCGAACGTGATGCTCGTCGTCGACGTCGACGGCGACAAGACCACGACGCGCGTCTCGCACCGCCGCGACGACGTCACCAAGAACCGTCCCGACGGTTCCAGCTACGAGGCGCAGCGCTCCGTGCGCGTGTCCTCCAAGACCGGAAAGGAGATCTGAGCATGGCTGAGACGACCACCGCTCCGCGGCTGAAGGCCAAGTACCGCGAGGAGATCCTCCCGGCGCTGCGCGAGGAGTTCAACCACGCGAACGTCATGCAGGTGCCCGGACTGACGAAGATCGTCGTCAACATGGGTGTCGGCGAGGCTGCCCGCGACGGCAAGCTCATCGAGGGCGCCATCCGCGACCTCACGGCGATCACCGGCCAGAAGCCGCAGGTCACCAAGGCTCGCAAGTCCATCGCGCAGTTCAAGCTGCGCGAGGGCATGCCGATCGGTGCGCACGTCACGCTGCGCGGCGACCGCATGTGGGAGTTCCTCGACCGCCTGCTCACGCTGGCGCTGCCCCGTATCCGCGACTTTCGCGGCCTCAACGGCAAGCAGTTCGACGGTCGCGGCAACTACACGTTCGGTCTGACCGAGCAGGTCATGTTCCACGAGATCGACCAGGACAAGATCGACCGGTCGCGGGGCATGGACATCACCATCGTCACCACCGCCACCAACGACGACGAGGGTCGCGCGCTGCTGAAGCAGCTGGGCTTCCCCTTCAAGGAGAACTGACATGGCGAAGACCGGCCTCAAGATCAAGGCGGCCCGCAAGCCGAAGTTCGCGGTCCGTGGCTACACGCGCTGCCAGCGCTGCGGCCGTCCGAAGTCCGTGTACCGCAAGTTCGGCCTGTGCCGGATCTGCCTGCGCGAGATGGCCCACCGCGGCGAGCTGCCCGGAGTGACCAAGTCCTCCTGGTGAACTCGTCGGCCTCGTGCCGCTGACCACCACCCCTTCCACCACGACCGTCGCAGGTCCTCCCTCACCCGTCCGGGAACCCGGGCCCGGGGACGGGATGCGAAACCACGGCAGGAACGGAAACATCACATGACCATGACCGACCCGATCGCGGACCTGCTCACGCGGATCCGCAACGGCAACCAGGCGTACCACGACGACGTGTCGGCGCCCTACTCCAAGCTGAAGGAGGGCGTGCTCGCCCTGCTGAAGCAGGAGGGGTACATCACCGACTACAAGGTCGTCGAGCCCGCCGAGGGCGAGGTGGGCAAGTCCCTCCACGTGACCCTCAAGTACGGCCCCCAGCGCGAGCGCTCGATCGCCGGCATCCGCCGCATCAGCAAGCCGGGCCTGCGGGTGTACGCCAAGTCCACGAACCTCCCGAAGGTGCTCGGTGGACTGGGCGTCGCCATCATCTCGACCAGCCAGGGCCTGCTGACCGATCGTCAGGCCACGACCAAGGGTGTAGGCGGAGAAGTCCTCGCCTACGTCTGGTGAGGGAGGAGCACACACATGTCGCGCATCGGCAAGCTTCCCGTCGCCGTCCCGAACGGCGTCGAGGTCACCATCGAGGGTCAGGACGTCCGCGTCAAGGGCCCCAAGGGCGAGCTCTCGCACCGCGTCGCCGAGCCCATCACGGTCAACCGTGGTGAGGACGGCAGCCTCGAGGTCCAGCGTCCCGACGACGAGCGTCGCAGCAAGGCCCTGCACGGCCTGAGCCGCACGCTCATCAGCAACATGGTCGTCGGCGTCACCGACGGCTACGAGAAGAAGCTCGAGATCGTGGGCGTCGGCTACCGCGTCCTGTCCAAGGGCCCGACGGAGCTCGAGTTCGCGCTCGGCTTCAGCCACCCCGTGATCGTCAAGGCCCCCGAGGGCATCACGTTCAACGTGGAGGCCCCCACCAAGTTCTCGGTCATCGGCATCGACAAGCAGTCGGTCGGCGAGGTCGCCGCGAACATCCGCAAGATCCGCAAGCCCGAGCCCTACAAGGGCAAGGGTGTCCGTTACGCCGGCGAGCGCGTGCTGCGCAAGGCTGGAAAGGCTGGTAAGTGATGGCCGTCTCCATCAAGCAGGTCAAGGGTCGCTCGGCCCGCGCCACGTCGCGCGCGCGTCGCCAGATCCGTGGCCGCAAGAAGCTGCACGGCTCGCCCGAGCGTCCTCGTCTCGTCGTGACCCGCTCCAGCAAGCACATCGTGGCCCAGGTCGTCAACGACCTCGAGGGACACACGCTGGCCTCGGCCTCGACCCTCGAGGCCGACCTGCGCGCCTTCGACGGCGACAAGACCGCCAAGGCGAAGAAGGTCGGCGAGCTCGTCGCCGACCGTGCGAAGGCTGCCGGCATCGAGGCCGTCGTCTTCGACCGCGCGGGCAACCGCTACGCGGGTCGCGTGGCCGCCCTGGCCGACGGCGCGCGCGAGGGTGGGCTGGAGTTCTGATGTCCACCAAGACGAACAACTACGACATGGGGAGTGCCGCATGAGCGCCCAGCAGAGTGGTAACCGCCGCGGAGGCGGAGACCGTCGCGGTGGTCGAGGCGACCGCGGCGGCGACAAGTCCAACTACATCGAGAAGGTCGTCACGATCAACCGTGTCGCCAAGGTCGTGAAGGGTGGTCGTCGCTTCAGCTTCACCGCCCTCGTGATCGTCGGCGACGGTGACGGCCAGGTCGGTGTCGGCTACGGCAAGGCCAAGGAGGTCCCCACGGCGATCTCCAAGGGTGTCGAGGAGGCGAAGAAGAACTTCTTCCGCGTCCCGCGCATCCAGGGCACCATCCCGCACCCGGTGCAGGGCGAGAAGGCGGCCGGTGTCGTCTTCCTGCGTCCTGCGTCGCCCGGTACCGGCGTCATCGCCGGTGGCCCGGTGCGTGCAGTGCTCGAGGCCGCCGGTGTCCACGACGTCCTGAGCAAGTCGCTCGGCTCGTCGAACTCCATCAACATCGTCCACGCGACGGTGGAGGCCCTCAAGGGCCTGGAGTCGCCCGACGCGGTCGCGCAGCGTCGTGGCCTCGCGGTCGAGGACGTCGCCCCGTCGGCCCTGCTCAAGGCTCAGGCCGAGGGCATCAAGGAGGCGCAGAACGCGCCCGCCGAGGTCGGTGTCTGATGGCGCGCCTCGAGATCACCCAGGTTCGTTCGGCGATCGGTCGCCCGCAGAACCAGCACCACACGCTGCGGTCGCTGGGTCTGAAGCGCATCGGCGACGTCGTCGTCAAGGAGGACCGCCCCGAGATCCGCGGCATGGCGAACACCATCCCGCACCTCGTGGCCGTCAAGGAGGTTGACTGACATGGCGCTGAAGCTTCACCACCTGCGCCCCGCCCCCGGTGCCAAGACCGCCAAGACCCGCGTGGGTCGCGGTGAGGGCTCCAAGGGCAAGACCGCCGGTCGCGGCACCAAGGGCACCAAGGCCCGCTACCAGGTGTCCGCCGGCTTCGAGGGTGGACAGATCCCGCTCCACATGCGTCTGCCGAAGCTGAAGGGGTTCAAGAACCCCTTCCGCGAGGAGTACCAGGTCGTCAACGTCGAGCGCATCGGCACCCTCTTCCCCGAGGGTGGCGCCATCGACGTCGACGCGCTGGTCGCGAAGGGCGCGGTTCGCAAGGGCCAGCTGGTCAAGGTGCTCGGCGAGGGTGACCTCTCCGTGGCCGTCCAGGTGACCGCCCACAAGTTCTCCGGCTCGGCCCGCAGCAAGATCGAGGCCGCCGGCGGCAGCGCGACCGAGCTCTGAATGACGCTCTGACGAGACGACGGCGAGGTTCGTGGCCCTAGCGGCCACCGGACCTCGCCGTCGTTCGTCGTCCGGCCCTCGCAGGCCGCGGCCCGTCCCGGGCGCCCGCCCCACGCGTGGGGTGCAACGACCGGGCAACGGCCGATCTGCGAGAACTGACTGTTAGAGTCGCCGAGGTCCCGCCAGGGGCCCACGATCGAGGAGGACACCCGGTGCTCAGCGCCTTCGTCAACGCGTTCAAGACGCCTGACCTTCGACGCAAGCTGCTGTTCGTGCTCGCCGTGATCGTGCTGTTCCGGTTCGGCTCGACCCTGCCGGCCCCCGGCATCAACGTGAGCAACGTGCAGCGCTGCGTCGACCTTGCCTCGCAGGGCGAGAACAGCAGCCTCTTCGCGCTCATCAACGTCTTCTCCGGCGGCGCGCTCCTGCAGCTGACCGTGTTCGCGCTGGGCATCATGCCCTACATCACCGCGAGCATCATCCTGCAGCTGCTCGTCGTCGTCATCCCGCGGCTGGAGGCCCTCAAGAAGGAGGGCCAGTCCGGCCAGGCGAAGATCACGCAGTACACCCGCTACCTGACGCTCGGCCTCGCCGTCCTGCAGGCCACGGGCATCGTGGCGCTCGCGCGCAGCGGCCAGCTGTTCGGTGGCGTCGACTGCGGCCAGCTGCTCTACCGACCCGACAGCATCCCGGCCTTCCTGCTGATCGTCCTCACCATGGTCGCGGGCACCGCCGTCATCATGTGGCTCGGCGAGCTCGTGACCGACCGCGGCGTCGGCAACGGCATGTCGATCCTGATCTTCACGCAGGTCGTCGCGACGTTCCCCGGCGCCATGTGGCTGATCAAGGAGCAGAAGGGCTGGGCGACGTTCTCCGTCGTGGTGCTCGTCGGTCTCGTGATCGTCGCGGCCGTCATCCTCATCGAGCAGGCGCAGCGCCGGATCCCGGTCCAGTACGCCAAGCGCATGGTCGGGCGCCGGATGTTCGGCGGCTCCTCGACCTACATCCCGCTGAAGGTGAACCAGGCCGGCATCATCCCGGTCATCTTCGCCTCGAGCCTGCTGTACCTGCCGGCGCTGTACGCGCAGTTCCGACCCGACGGACCGGGCGCGGTGTTCATCACCGACCACTTCGTGCGTGGTGACCACCCGTACTACATGATCACCTACTTCGCGCTGATCGTGTTCTTCGCCTACTTCTACGTGGCGATCACCTTCAACCCGGAGGAGGTCGCCGACAACATGCGCAAGTACGGCGGCTTCATCCCCGGCATCCGTGCCGGCCGTCCGACGCAGGACTACCTGGCGTACGTCCTGAGCCGCATCACGGCGCCGGGCGCGGTGTACCTGGGCTTCATCGCCCTGATCCCGATGGTGGCCGTGGCGCTGCTCGGCGCCAGCCAGAACTTCCCGTTCGGCGGCACCTCGATCCTCATCATCGTGGGCGTCGGCCTCGACACGGTGAAGCAGATCGAGAGCCAGCTCCAGCAGCGCAACTACGAAGGGTTCCTGCGGTGACTCGTCTCCTCATCATGGGTCCGCCCGGTGCCGGCAAGGGCACCCAGGCGGCGACGCTGGCGCAGCGGATCCAGGGCGCGCACGTCTCGACCGGCGACATCTTCCGGGCGAACGTGCAGCAGCAGACCGAGCTCGGCCGGACCGCGCAGCGCTACATGGACGCGGGGGAGTACGTGCCCGACGAGGTCACGAACGCCATGGTGCAGGACCGCCTCGCCCAGGACGACGCACGCGAGTCCTTCATCCTCGACGGGTACCCGCGCACGCTCGAGCAGGTCTCGACCCTCGACCGGATCCTCGCCGACCTCGGCTCCGGGCTCGACCACGTGCTCGTGCTGACGGTCGACCACGAGGAGCTGATCGCCCGGCTGCTGAAGCGGGCCGAGACCAGCGGGCGCGCCGACGACACCGAGGACGTCATCCGGCACCGCCAGGAGGTCTACATCGCAGAGACGGCGCCCTTGCTGCCGGTGTACCGCGAGCGTGGCCTGCTGCGTGAGGTCGACGGCATGGGCACGGTCGACGAGGTCGAGGCGCGCATCGACGCCGCACTCGGCCTCTGACCCGAGTCCGGGGGAGACCGTGTTCGGTCGCGGCATCGAGATCAAGACGCCCGAGCAGGTGGCGCTCATGCGCCGCGCCGGACTCGTCGTCGCGCACGCGCTCGAGGCGGTCCGCGAGACCGTCGCACCCGGGGTGCCGACGGCCGAGCTCGACGTCGTCGCGCACGACACCATCCGCGCACACGGCGCGACGTCGAACTTCCTCCACTACGGCGCCGAGCCCGGCGTGCCGGGCTTCCCCGGCGTCATCTGTGCGTCGGTCAACGACGAGGTCGTGCACGGCATCCCCGGGTCGCGGGTCCTGCGCGAGGGCGACGTGGTCTCGATCGACTGCGGCGCGATCGTCGACGGATGGCACGGCGACTCCGCCGTGACCGTCACCGTCGGCGAGGTCGCCCCCGAGGTGCAGCAGCTCGTCGACAACACCGAGCGGGCGCTCTGGGCCGGCATCGCCGCGGGCGGCGTGGGCCGACGCGTCGGCGACGTGAGCCACGCGATCGAGCGCAGCGTGCGCTCGGCCGGTGACTACGGCATCGCCGACGGCTACACGGGGCACGGCATCGGCACGGCCATGCACCAGGCGCCCGACGTGCCGAACGTCGGGCGAGCCGGCAAGGGTCCGCGCATCGTGCCCGGTCTCGTCCTGGCCGTCGAGCCGATGGTCACGCTCGGCTCGGCCGACACCCGCACCCTCGACGACCACTGGACGGTCGTGTCCGACGACGGGTCCTGGGCCGCCCACTGGGAGCACACGGTCACCTGGACCGCCGACGGCGCATGGGTGCTGACGGCGCTCGACGGCGGGCGTGCGCGGCTCGCCGAGCTCGGTGTGCCCTACGCGGGCGACGACGCGTCGTAGCCGTCGCGGTTCAGCGACGCGGGGCGGCGACGACCGGCGCGGTCGTGCGGGTCGAGGCGATCGTGCGGGCGACGTAGCCGCTGCGGCTGCCCGTGACCGTCACGTGGATGCGCTTGCCGCGGTCGGCGGCCACCGGGCGGTAGGCACTCCCGGTCGCGCCGGCGATGAGTCGGCCGTTGGCGTACCAGCGGTAGCTGAAGGTGGCCACGGGGGACCACGCCGGGGTGCTCGCTCGCAGCACCGCACCCACCTGGGCCGCCCCGGAGAGCACCGGCCGGTGCACCGTCCTGAACGCCACCGGTGCCGCCTGGACGGGCGGGGTGGTCCGGCTCGACGACAGCGTGCGGGTGACGTAGCCGTCGCGCGTGCCCGTGACCGCCACGCGGATGCGCTTGCCGCGGTCCGCGGACGTCAGGCGGTAGCTGGTGCCGGTGGCGCCGGGGATCGGGCGGCCGTCGGCGAACCACTGGTAGGTGAAGGTGGCGACCGGCGACCAGGCGTCGGTCCGGACCTGCAGCGTGGTGCCCACCTGGGCCGCACCGGACAGCACCGGGCGCGCCGTCGTCGTGAACTGCCCGGGCGCGACGGCGTCGGTGGGCTGGGACGCGACCTGCGTGGTCGTGTAGGCGGTGCGCGAGCCGGTGACGACGACGTGCAGACGGTGCCCTCGATCGTCCGGGGTCACGGTGTAGCGCGCCGTCGTGGCGCCGGCGATCGGGGTGTCGTCGGAGAACCACTGGTAGGCGAGCGTGGCCGTCGGCGACCACGCCGCCGTGCTCGCGGTGAGGACCGACCCGACCGCGGACGTGCCCGCGACGACCGGTGCCGGCGCGAGGTCGAAGACGCCCGGGGCGACCGGGTCGGTCACGGAGGCGGACTCCAGCACCTGCGTGTTGTAGCCCGGACGCGAGCCCGTGGCGACCACGCCGATGCGCTGCCCGAGCAGGCCGGCGTCGAGCGGCAGGGTGCTGCTCGTGGCCCCGGGGATGATCTCGTCGTCGGCGTACCACTGGTAATCGAGCGTGGCAGCAGGCTTCCAGGCGGGAGCGGACGCGACCAGCTGGGCGCCCACGCGCTCCGTGCCCGTCAGCGTCGGTCGTGCGGTCGTGCCGAAGTCGCCTGCCGCGATCGGCTTGGACGTGCGCGCCGACGTGGAGGCCGTCGCCGGGTACCCGGCGCGCCGCCCGGTGACGACGACGTGGACCTTGCGGCCGCGCTCGGCCGCGGTCAGCCGGTAGGTCGACGCGGTGGCCCCGCGGATCGGCGTGCCGTCGGCGACCCACTGGTAGGTCAGGGTGGCCGTCGGCGACCAGGAGCCGGCTCGCGCCGTCAGCAGGCTGCCGACCTTCTCGGCGCCGGCGAACGTGGGTCTCGGGGCCGAGGTGAAGCGGGGGGTGACGTCGGGATCGGCGAAGTGGATGAAGCCGTCCGGCCAGCCGGACCCGGACTTCGTGATCCGCCGGTGGTCGAAGTCGCGACCCCAGTTCGACTCCGAGACGATGATCTCGGTGGGGGAGGCGACCCGCTCGACGTACGCGACGTGGTTGCCGGTGCGGCCCCACCAGGCGACGGAGCCGACCGCGGGCGTCGCGTCGGTGATGGAGGCCATCGTCGTGCCCCAGTCGCGGGCGTTGCCGACGCCGGAGGCCGGACGCCGGTTCGGCATGCCGTTGGTGGTGACGAGGCGGTACGCGACGTAGTTCGTGCAGTTCGTGCCGCCGTACATGTTCCAGTAGCTCGTGCGCTGGTTCTGCTCGTAGCCGTGGTGGTCGTACCCGGCGCGCAGGCAGTTCGCGTAGCCCGAGCACAGCAGGGTCGAGGCGGCCTGCGCGGTGGGCGCAGCGGCCAGCGTCCCGGCCACCAGGACGGCGGCGAGGGAAGATAGCAGCGCTGAGAGCACCCGGGAACGCGACACGCCGAGCAGCGTACGGGATTTCGGGGGCGCGTGGGACCTGTGTGACGGAAGTGGTCGCTGTCAGGACCTCGCGGACGGTCGCGCAGGCGGTGAGAGGGCGCTCGCCCACGCCGGGGACCCCCATGGACTGCTTAGGGTTGCCTAGCCTATGCTTCGAGCACGGGTCGGCCGACCCGTACGGTCGGGGTGGACGAGAGGCAGACATGACGATCATCGAGCCGGACACCTCCTCGTTGTCGCGCCTGCTGCGCGACGGCTCCCGACGTGAGCACGAGTCCGCGGAGGGCTCGGCCTTCATGAGCGAGCTGCTCGCCGGCCGCGTGTCGCCCCGCGGGTACGCGGACTACCTGGCACGCCTGCAGCGGGTGTACGCGGCGCTCGAGGCCGCCGGGCGGGCGCTCGCCGGGCACCCGGTGGTCGACGCCGTGCTCGACCCCGCCCTGGAGCGGTCGTCGGCGATCCTCGACGACGTCGCGCACTGGGGGACCGGCCACGCGGCGACGCCGGCGACCGACGCCTACGTCGCGCGGATCGAGACCACCCGTGACCACCCTGCGCGGTTCGTGGCGCACCACTACACGCGGTACCTGGGCGACCTCTCGGGCGGGCGTGCGATCGGCCGGGTGCTGGCTCGGACCTTCGACCTCGACCACGACGGTCTCGCCTTCTACGCGTTCGTCGACGTGCCGAAGCCGAAGCCGTACAAGGACGCGTACCGCCAGCGCCTCGACGCTCTCGACCTCACTGCGCAGGAGCGGCTCGACGTCCTCGCCGAGGTGCGCCTCGTCTTCGGGCTCAACGAGGCGCTGTTCGCCGAGCTGTCCGCGGACCTCGACACCTACCGCCTCTGACGGGCCGCCTGGCGCGAGGCGTCCCGCGTCCTGGGCTCAGGAGTGGTGCTCCTGCGTGCAGCACTTGACGCTGCCGCCGGCCTTCAGCAGCTCGCTCACGTCGACGGGGACCGGCACGTAGCCGCGCTCCTCGAGCTGGCGAGCGAGGGTGCGCGCCTGCACGGGGACGACGACGTGGCGTCCGTCGCTCACCGCGTTGAGCCCGAGCACGAGGGCGTCCTCCTCGGTGCACTCGACCGCGTCCGGGAACAGCTCGCGCAGCGTGCGACGGCTGTGCTCGGAGAACGCCGACGGCAGGTAGGCGATGTCGGCCGGGGCGTCGCCGTTGCCGTCGTCGAGCACGGCCAGGGCGGTGTCGAGGTGGTAGAAGCGAGGGTCGACGAGCTGCAGGCTGACGACCGGACGGTCGAGCACGCGGGCCGCCTCGACGTGCGCGTGCAGGCTCGTCCGGAAGCCCGTGCCCGCCAGGATCATCGAGCCGAGCACGAGGAAGTCGCCCTCGCCCTCGTTGGTCTGCGTGGGGTCGGCGACGGCGACGCCCTGCCCCCGGAGCCAGGCGGCGTGCTCGACGGCCTCGGCGGCCCGCTCGGGGTGACGGAACCGAGCGCCGTACGCGCGCCCACCGACGACCGTCGCGCCGTTGGCGGCGAACACCATGTCGGGCAGGCCGGGCACCCCGTCGAGCACGTGCACCCGGTGGCCCAGCGCGCTGTACGTCTGGCGCAGCACCTCCCACTGGACGAGCGCGCGCCGGCGGTCGACGGCGACCCCCGGCCGCATCCACGCGTTGATCGCGTAGGTGACGTCGAAGTGGGTCGGTGCGCACATGAGGTACGTGCGGGTCCGGGCGGTCCGGGTGACCTGGCGGGCAGGTGAGGGACTCACCGGGACGTGGGTGGCGGGACGGGTCTCGAGCACGGTCACGGTGACCTCCTGGATCAGTGGCGTCACCCCTGCGACGCAACGAATCCATCGTAGTTCGCCGCTCTGGTGATCTGAGAGTTCGAAACTGCGCGTCCTTGCGCAGGAACCTGACGTTCTGGGGCCAGGAGCGGCGATTTGTTGCACCATGGGTCCATGGACGACGTCGACCGCCGGATCATCGACCACCTCGTGCGCGACGGCCGGGCCGGCTACGCCCGGATCGCCGCCGACGTCGGCCTGTCGGCCCCGGCGGTCAAGCGTCGGGTCGACCGGCTGGTCGCCGACGGTGTCGTGAAGGGCTTCACCGCGGTCGTCGACCCCGACCTCATGGGCTGGGCCGTCGAGGCCTACGTGGAGGTCCACTGTCGCGGCACGATCACGCCCGAGGCCCTCGGGTCCGCGTTCGCGAGGATCCCCGAGATCCACGCGGCCGCCACCGTGTCGGGCCAGGCCGACGCGATCCTGCGGATCGTCGCGCGCGACGTGCGCGACCTGGAGCGGGCGCTCGAGCGGGTGCGCACCGAGGTCGACAACGTCGACCACACCGACACCGCGATCGTGCTGTCGCGCCTCATCGACCGCTACACGGGCTGACCACCACTCACGTCGGCAGCCGCACCCCGAGCACGCCGACGTTGTTCTCCAGCCTCATCGGCCCATCCTCACGCGCGTCGGCGGTGCGGTGCCAGCGCCCGCCGACCCTCGATTTGAAACGAGTGCCCCGACCGACGTAGACTTCCCTGTCGGCCTATGTCGGGCGCATCGACCCCTGCCCTCGTGGTTCACCCCTCGTCGGAAGCGGCTCCTCGGAGTCGCGGGTCCTCGCGCGTGCCCGGGCCGTCCCTGACGATCAACCGAGAAGCTGAGGTCCATGGCGAAAAAAGAAGGCGTCATCGAGATGGAGGGTGCTGTCGTCGAGGCACTCCCGAACGCGATGTTCCGGGTCGAGCTGGCCAACGGCCACAAGGTCCTGGCGCACATCAGCGGCAAGATGCGCCAGCACTACATCCGCATCCTCCCCGAGGACCGGGTCGTGGTGGAGCTGTCGCCGTACGACCTCAGCCGTGGACGGATCGTCTACCGCTACAAGTGATCGACACGTCGGGAACGACACCGTCGAGCACGCCACAACTGCACACCGAACACGTTCAGACTGAAGAAGAGAGAGCTTCTCGATGAAGGTCAACCCGAGCGTGAAGAAGATCTGTGACAAGTGCAAGGTGATCCGTCGCCACGGCCGCGTCATGGTGATCTGCGAGAACCCCCGGCACAAGCAGCGCCAGGGCTGATCGCACTTCTTCACCGCGACCCACTGAACATCTGACGGCTCCCGACGCCCCCTGGAGACAGGACCGGCGACGGGTCACCCCCGGCGCAGAGGCCGGGGCCCGGCTCAGGACCCCCAAGGAACGGGTCCTGGAGGCAGCTGGGGCGCCTCAGGTGACGACACCTCTGCCGTACCGGAAGGAACTGCCACCATGGCACGCCTCGTCGGAGTCGATCTCCCGCGCGACAAGCGCATCGAGATCGCACTCACCTACATCTTCGGCGTCGGGCGCACCCGCGCCACCGACACCCTCGCCGCCACCGGCATCAGCCCCGACCTGCGGGTCCACGAGCTGACCGACGACCACCTCGTCGCGCTGCGTGACCACATCGAGGCCAACTACCAGGTCGAGGGCGACCTGCGCCGTGAGGTCACGGCCGACATCCGTCGCAAGATGGAGATCGGTTCGTACCAGGGCCGTCGCCACCGTGCGCACCTGCCCGTCCGCGGCCAGCGCACGAAGACCAACGCGCGCACCCGCAAGGGTCCGAAGCGCACCGTCGCCGGAAAGAAGAAGTGATCTAGATGCCTCCGAAGAACACCGGCGCCAAGAAGGTGCGCCGCAAGGAGAAGAAGAACGTCGTCCAGGGCCAGGCCCACATCAAGAGCACGTTCAACAACACGCACGTGACGATCACGGACCCCTCGGGCGCCGTGATCGCGTGGGCCTCCGGCGGGACCGTCGGCTTCAAGGGCTCGCGCAAGTCCACGCCCTTCGCGGCGGGCATGGCGGCCGAGGCCGCCGGTCGCCAGGCGATGGAGCACGGGATGAAGAAGGTCGACGTCTTCGTGAAGGGCCCGGGCTCGGGTCGCGAGACGGCGATCCGGTCGCTGAGCGGCGTCGGCATCGAGGTCGGCACCATCTCCGACGTCACCCCCAGCCCGCACAACGGCTGCCGCCCGCCCAAGCACCGTCGTCTGTGACGGACGCGAAGAACTCAGGAGTCTGAATCATGGCCCGTTACACCGGACCTCTCACCAAGAAGTCGCGCCGCCTCGGCGTCGACCTCGTCGGTGGCGACGCCGCGTTCGAGCGTCGTCCGTACCCCCCGGGCATGCACGGTCGTGCCCGCATCAAGGAGTCGGAGTACCGCACCCAGCTGCAGGAGAAGCAGAAGGCGCGCTACACCTACGGCGTCCTCGAGAAGCAGTTCCGCAAGTACTACGAGACCGCTCACCGCAAGCCGGGCAAGACGGGTGACAACCTGCTCATCCTGCTCGAGAGCCGTCTCGACAACGTGGTCTACCGTGCCGGCCTCGCCCGCACGCGCCGCCACGCGCGTCAGCTCGTGACGCACGGTCACTTCGTCGTCAACGGCGTGAAGACGAACATCCCGTCCTTCCAGATCAGCAAGCACGACATCATCGATGTCAAGCAGAAGAGCCTGGAGACGACGCCGTTCATCGTCGCGCGCGAGACCCACGACCGGGACACCGTTCCCGGCTGGATCGACGTCGACGCCGACCGCGGCCGCATCCTGGTGCACCAGCGCCCGGTCCGCGAGCAGATCACCGTCCCCATCCAGGAGCAGCTGATCGTGGAGTACTACTCCAAGATCTGATCGACCTGTTCCACCGAGCCGGCTCTTCAAATAGCGGGAGAGCCGGAAAGGAAGTTCCATGCTCATCGCACAGCGCCCCGTCCTGACCGAAGAGGTCGTCGCCGACAACCGTTCGCGGTTCGTCATCGAGCCCCTCGAGCCCGGCTTCGGGTACACCCTCGGCAACTCGCTGCGCCGCACGCTCCTCAGCTCCATCCCGGGCGCGTCGGTCACGTCGATCAAGATCGACGGCATCCAGCACGAGTTCTCGACCGTCCCCGGCGTGACCGAGGACGTCACCGAGATCATCCTCAACCTGAAGAACCTCGTCGTCTCCTCCGAGCACGACGAGCCGTTCGTCATGTACCTGCGCGCGCAGGGCCCCGGCGTCGCCACGGCCGGCGACATCGAGGCCCCCGCGGGCGTCGAGGTCTACAACAAGGACCTGCACATCGCCACGCTGAACGAGAAGGGCAGCCTGGAGATCGAGCTCGTCGTCGAGCGCGGCCGCGGCTACGTCTCGGCGGTGCAGAACAAGACCGGCGACGAGGAGATCGGGCGCATGCCGGTCGACTCGATCTACAGCCCGGTCCTCAAGGTCACGTACAAGGTCGAGGCCACCCGAGTCGAGCAGCGCACCGACTTCGACAAGCTGATCATCGACGTCGAGACGAAGTCCTCGATCCTGCCGCGCGACGCGATCGCGTCGGCCGGTTCGACCCTCGTCGAGCTCTTCGGCCTGGCCCGTGAGCTCAACGTCGAGGCCGAGGGCATCGACATCGGCCCGTCGCCGGTCGACGAGCAGCTCGCCGCCGACCTCGCCCTGCCGATCGAGGAGCTCAACTTCACGGTCCGCTCGTACAACTGCCTCAAGCGCGAGGGCATCCACTCCGTGGGTGAGCTCATCACGCGCTCGGAGCAGGACCTGCTCGACATCCGCAACTTCGGCTCGAAGTCGATCGACGAGGTCAAGGCCAAGCTGGCCGAGATGGGCCTGGCCCTCAAGGACAGCCCGGCCGGTTTCGACCCGTCGGCCGTCCTCGACTCCTACGACGACGACGCCAGCTTCGCCGAGGACGAGCAGTACTGAGCTGCTCGCTCATCGACCGTATTACTGACCTGGAGACAGACACATGCCCACGCCCACCAAGGGAGCCCGCCTCGGCGGCAGCCCGTCGCACCAGCGCCTGATCCTGGCGAACCTCGCGACGGCGCTGTTCGAGCACGGCCGCATCACCACCACCGAGGCCAAGGCCCGCCGTCTGCGGCCCTACGCCGAGCAGCTCATCACGAAGGCCAAGACCGACACGGTGGCGAACCGCCGCCAGGTCGTCAAGGTCGTGCGTGACAAGAGCGTCCTGCACACGCTGTTCACCGAGATCGGTCCCGCCATGGCGAGCCGTCCCGGCGGATACACGCGCATCACGAAGATCGGTCCGCGCAAGGGTGACAACGCCCCCATGGCCGTCATCGAGATCGTCGAGGAGAAGTCCTTCACGGCGCAGGCGACCGCTCCGGCGACGAGCAGCGCTGCTCCGGTCGAGGAGCCGACGGCCGAGGAGACGCCCGCGGTGAACGCGGCCGACGACTCCGCCGAGGTCGAAACCGACGTCGTCGCGGGTGCGCCCGCCACGGAGGCCGAGACCGAGCCGGCTACCGAGACCGAGGTCGAGGCAGCTGCCGAGGCCGTCGAGGGTGCGACCGACGAGGACACCACGAAGGCCTGACCCCAGGTCCCGTCACGAGGGCCCCCACCGCACCTGCGGTGGGGGCCCTCGTGCGTACGTACGGGGAACGGGACGAGATTCCCGATACTGGTCGGGTGAGCGCTCGGCTGCCGATAGGGTCGGGCCGGGCGTGTCACTCGGGGGCGCTCGTCGTCTGCACCGAGGAGTCGTCGTGGTCAGGTCCGGAGTCGTCATGCTCGCCACCGGAGCGGTGCTCGCAGCACTGCTCCCCGCCACGGCGGTGGCCGCCTCGACCACGCCGACCAGCCCGGCGCCGGTGGCCGCAGCCGCGCTGGCCGAGGCGCAGGCGCCGTCGGCCGAGCCCGAGGCCGTGGGCATCATCGTGCAGAGCACGGCGTCGCAGGAGAAGGTCGAGGCTGCGGTCGCCGACGCGCTCCCGTCCGACGTCGAGGTGCGCGACACGGTCGACGGCGCCGCAGGCCTGTCGCTCGTGGAGCTCGACGGAGCGCTCGAGGGTGACACGGCCAGCGCGGTCGCCGACGCGATCGAGCAGCGCGGCGACGTCGCGTTCGCGACACCGAACTACCGGGTGCAGGCCTTCTCCACACCGCCCGTCTCGACCGACGACCCGTACTTCGTCGACCAGCACAACCTCTGGGACCGCTCCCGGTCCAGGGGTGGCTACAGCGTGCGCGCTCCGTCGTTCTGGCAGACCACGCGCGGCAGCAGCGACACCGTCGTCGCCGTGCTCGACACCGGCATCGTGGCGAACCATGCCGACCTCGCGGGGCAGCTGGTCCCCGGCTACGACCTGGTGACCGACGAGTACGTCTGCCCGACGGGAGCGCAGACGTGCCACACGCGCGGGACCTTCACCAACGCCGACGACGGCGACGCGCTCGACCCCGACCCGTCCGACCCGGGTGACTGGATGGACGCGTCCTGGGCGAGGAAGTGCGGCGCGCCGAAGGGCACGAGCTACGCCAGCTCGTGGCACGGCACCCACGTGGCCGGGATCGTCGCGGCCAGGGCGGACAACGGACGCGGCACCGCCGGCGTCGCGCCTGGCGTCCGGGTGCAGCCCGTGCGCGTCCTCGGCCACTGCGGGGGCGACACCTGGGGCATCATGCACGGCATCTACTGGGCGGCCGGGGCCGACCTCGGCACGGTGGAGGACAAGGAGTTCGCGGGCACGCCCGTGAACCCGACGCCGGCGAAGGTGCTGAACATGTCGCTCGGCAGCACGATGCGCACGGACGCGCAGCGGCGGCAGGCCTGCAAGGCCTATGCGAAGCCGCTGGCGTTCGCGCGGTCGCGGGGCGCCACCGTGGTCGCGGCGGCGGGCAACGACAGCTTCACCAAGAACGTCAGCGCCAACCTCTCGGTCCCGGCGGCGTGCCCCGGCGTGGTCTCGGTCGGCGCGACCAGCCGCACCGGGCACCGGTCGTACTACTCCCAGGCCGGCTCCACCGTCGACCTCTCGGCACCTGGTGGCGACACGATCATGGACGCGCAGAGCGACGAGAGCGACGGACGAGGCCACGGCGGCATCTGGTCCAGCCTGATCACCGCCACGACCCGCCCGAACACCGGCTACGTCGCCCGTCAGTACGAGGGCACCAGCATGGCGGCTCCCCACGTCGCCGCGGCTGCGGCGCTGCTGTACTCCCAGGGCGCGACGTCGCCCGCCAAGGTCGAGGAGACGCTCGAGCGGTCCGTCAGCCCCTTCCCGGCCCGCGACAAGCGGTACGCGTCGGTCGTGGTCAGCGACGGGCGGAAGAACTACCGGCTGTTCGACCTGAACTGCACGACGTCGCGCTGCGGCACCGGGATGCTGAACCTCGAGCGGTTCGCGCCCCGGACCGGTGGCACCGCCACCGTCGGGCGGACGGTCTCCTTCGAGGGCTGGCAGACCAGCCGCAGCGACGTCGCCTACGAGTGGTTCATGGGCGATCCCACGCAGGTCCTGGGCCGGGGCCGGACCTTCACCGTGCCGACCTCGGCGCTGGGCCGTTCGCTGGCCGTCAGGGTCACGGTGCCCGGCCAGGGCGACACGATCGTCGGCACGCCCACCGTGGGCAAGTCGACCAGCACCACCTCCACGGCGCTCGGGACGTCGGTCTCGCGGACCAAGCGCGCGACGTTGAAGGTGCGGGTCTCCGGTCCCGTGGGCGCGACGGGCACCGTGCAGGTCTACGACGGCCGCCGCCGCGTGACCACCGTGACCCTCTCGCGCGGCCGGGCGACGGTGCTGCTGCCGCGGCTCTCGAAGGGCCGGCACACCATCAAGGCCGTCTACGCGGGCAGCTCGCTGCTCAAGGGCTCGTCGCGCGCCCGGACGATCACCTCGAAGTAGGTCGGGTCCTCAGCCCCGGCGCACGGTCAGCACGCGGAACCCCTTGCTGCTGGCCGTGCGCTCGGTCGGCCAGCCCTGGCCGACCAGCCAGCGCTGCAGGCTGTCGGCACCCAGGTTCCTGCCCACGACCAGCCGGGCGTGGCCGTCGTCGGCGAGCCGGTCGAGCCAGTGCAGCAGCAGCGCGTGCAGGGCGTCCTTGCCGATGCGGATCGGCGGGTTCGACCAGATCGCGTCGAACCTCAGGTCGCCGGGCACGTCGTCCGGTGCGGCGACGTGGACGCGCGCCCCGTCGTCCGCCGCCAGCGCGTCGGCGTTGAGCCGGGTGAGCTCGCGGGCCCGCTCGTTCACGTCGACCGCCCACACCCGCGCCGAAGGCGACGCCGCCGCGACGGCGCACGCGATCGGGCCCCAGCCGGACCCGAGGTCGAGGACCGTGCCCGTCGGCGGGTCGGCGGACTCCAGCAGGATCCGCGTGGCGTGGTCGAGGTGGTCGCCGGAGAACACGCCCGTGCTCGTGGTGCAGGTGAGCCGATGCCCCCAGGCCTCGACCGCGACGGTGCGGCGCTGGTCGGGTCCGTCGGGACGGTCGTCGAAGTAGTGGCCGCTCACGCGCACCATCCTCCCAGCGGCCCCGGGGATCGGCTCAGCAGTGTCGCGAGACGTGCCCACGGGCACCACGCGGCAGCACGTCGCGGTCGCGCAGCTGGATGGGGTGCTCGCCCGCGCGCTCGCTGCAGGCACGGGCGTAGGCCCGGCGGCCGTTGTCGGTGTACTCGACCTCCACGACGGCCGAGCCGTACACGTCGGTGTAGGCGGCGCACTCGCGGTACACCTCGCACTCCTCGGCCACGGCGAAGTCGAAGCCGAGCGCCCGGCCGTCCAGGTCGGGGGTGTTCTTCTGGGCGATCGCCAGCCCGGCGTCGTGCGCGGCGCGCACGAGGGCACGTGCCGTCGCCTCCGTCTGGCGGCGCGTCAGCAGCCCCTTCGATCGCGTCCACGCGTCGAGGTTGTCGGGCTCGACCGCCGCGTAGCCATCGCGGGCACACGCCCGGAACCAGCGCGCGACCACCGCGACGATGGCCGCCCGACGTGCCGCGGTGCGCTGGTCCAGCAGCACCTCGTCGGGCCAGCCGGGATCGCGCACCAGACGTCCGCCCTTCCGCAGCAGCAGAGTGGGGTGGTGCTTCGTCCACCAGCCGAGGTCGCCCGGCTGCGTCTGGAAGGCGTTGACGTAGCAGACCGAGTACCGGTCGGGGTCGGCCGGAGCCGTCCGGTCGCGGACGACCACGGTGACGTCGTCGGCCGGTCGGTAGGCACCGCCCAGCTGGTAGTCGGCGACGGCGTCGGCCGGGAACGGCCGCACCTCGGGCGGCGGCGCCTGGTCGGCGGCCGCGGAGCACGCCGACGCGACCAGGACGGCCGCGACGAGCAGGAGACAGAGCCGCAGGGCGCGCGCAGGGGACGTCACCGTCCCAGGCTACGGCGTGGGTGTGCCGGGCCCCTCGTCACGACGTCGTCGGGCCTCGCCGACCCTCGTGGCGAGCCCGGCGTCGTCGGGGTACACGACCTCCTCCAGCACCAGCCCGTGCGCCGGCATCACCTTGACGCGCGGGTCGCGGGCACCGGCCAGCAGGACCTCCCGCGCCCACGACGCGGGGTGCCGTCCCTCGCCGACCGCGACGAGCGCGCCCATGAGCGCCCGCACCATGGAGTGGCAGAAGGCGTCGGCCCGCACCGTGGTCACGAGCAGCCCGTCGTCGGGGGAGCGGACCGTGCTCAGCTCGAGCAGGGTGCGGATGGTCGTCGCGCCCTCGCGTCGCCGGCAGAACGCCGCGAAGTCGTGCTCGCCCACGAGCAGAGCACCTGCTGCGGACATCGCCCCCACGTCGAGCGCCCGCGGCCAGGCGACCACCATGCCGCGGTGCAGCGGGTCGGCACGGGCCGGGTCGTCCTGGATCCGGTACGCGTAGCGTCGCTCCAGCGCGCCGAAGCGTGCGTCGAACCCCTCGGGCGCGCGGCGGACCCGGTGGACGACGACGTCGTCGGGCAGCAGCCGGCGCAGCCGCCGGGCCAGCACCTCGGGGTCGACGTCGACGTCGAGGTCGACGTGCGCCACCTGGCCGCGGGCGTGCACGCCCGCGTCGGTGCGGCCGGCGCAGGTCAGGCCGGGCCGCTCCTCCAGGCGCAGCACGGTGGCGACGGCCTGCTCGACGGTCTCCTGCACGCTGCGCAGCCCGGGCTGCGTCGCCCAGCCCCGGAAGCCGGCCCCGTCGTAGGAGAGGTCGAGTCGCAGGCGCACCCCGACAACGGTAGTCCCTACGCTGGTCCCGTGAAGCGCGGACTCGTGGCCTCCACCTGTGCAGCCCTCGTCCTCGCGGGATGCTCCCCGGGCACCCCGCAGGAGACCGCACCCCCGGAGAGGGGCACGGGGACGACGCCGACGTTCGTCGTCCTCAACCCGACCCCCGACCCCGCGACGTCGCAGACCGTCACCTGGCGCTCGCGCGAGGCGTTCGACGACCAACGGGTGGTCGCCCGTCCCGTCGGGGGCGGCCCCGAGGTCCGCGCCGCCGCGACCCGCAAGGCGGCGACGAGCGTGCGCGACAGCGGGTCGGCGCTGCCGGCCTACACGGCCACCCTCCGGGGGCTGCGGCCCGGCACGCGCTACCGCTACCGCGTCGAGAACGCCGGGGGCACGGCCGGTCCGTACACGTTCCGCACGCCCCGCGACGACGACGCCCCGTGGACGTTCCTCGCCCTCGGCGACACCCAGGTCGACAACGCCGACGTCCCCGCGCGGATCGTGCGCGAGGCCGTTGACGAGCACCCGGAGGCCAACCTCGTCCTGCACGCCGGCGACGTCGTCAACGAGCCGTGGCGCCACGGTGAGTGGGTCGACCTGATGAAGGCCCTCGCCCCCGTGCGCACCAGCCGCAACCTCGCGGTCTCGATCGGCAACCACGAGCGGTGCATCCTCGTGCGCGGCTGCCGCTCGGGCGGCGCCGAGGGCTTCCGCACCTACTTCACCGACCCGTCGAACGACGTCGAGGGCCAGCAGCCGACCTGGTACAGCTTCGACCAGCAGGGCGTGCGCTTCGTGGTGCTCGACTCCTTCGGCACGGACCTCGAGGCCCAGGCCCGCTTCCTTGACGAGCGGCTCGCCGACAACCCGAACCGGTGGAGCGTCGTGCTCATGCACGCGGGGCCGTTCGCGTCGCGGGTCTACCGCACGAACACCGAGGTGTACTCGACGATCCTGCCGGTGGTCGAGAAGCACGACGTCGACCTCTTCCTCAACGGGCACGACCACGTCTACACCAGCGGCTACCACGGCGACCCGGACGGCACCGTCTTCGCGGTCTCGGACTCCGGGCCGAAGTACTACCAGATCTCGGGCGAGGACTGGACGCGCCGAGGAGCCACGCGCACGCGCTGGGCCAAGCAGGTGAGCACCTACCAGGTCGTCGACGTCGGGCCCGACGCGCTGCACTACCGCGCGGTCGTCGCCGCCCACGGGTACGCGCCCCAGCCGCGGCTGCGACCCGGGACGGTGCTCGACGACGTCACCGTCCGCAAGGACGCCAAGGGGACGAAGACCGTCACCCGCCGCTGAGCCGTGCTCAGCCGGCCAGCCGGGTGGCCGAGCACGACGGCGTGCCCAGCATCCGGACCTCCATGATCCCGAGCTGGATGCCGAGCATCTTCAGCAGGGGCTGGACGAGCAGGTCCAGCGTGCCGGTGAGCTTGTTGATGCCGTCGAGCACGGAGTTCGTGGTGCTGTCGACGCTGCTCAGGATGATCCGCTCGCCGCCGCCGTAGATCTGGGTGAGGTCCGGGGCCGGAGGATAGGGAAACTGCTGCGTGGTGGACTTCGCGCCCACGGTCCCGGTGATCCGCACGACGCCCGCGAGGGGGATGCCCAGCAGCGACAGCGGGGTGACCGTGGCGCTGCCCGTGCCGCCCGGCCCGCTGAGCGTCGCGAGCGAGGTGTCGCCGCGCACGGTCGTGGAGGCCTGCACGCCGCTGGACGCGCACGTGACGTTGGTCAGCGTGGCGGTTCCCTTGCCGACCTGCACGCCCAGCGAGACGTTGCCGATGCCCGCGATCCCGAGGATGCTCACCCCGGTCCTGACGTCGAGCCGGACCTGGGCGGTGCGTGCCTGCGCCCCGACCCCGCCGCAGGCGATGACCGGCGGCTCGATGATCGTCAGCTGCGTGTTGGCGGTGACCAGGTCGAGCGGCACGCCGAGGTCGGTGCCGATCGCGACCGCGTTCTTGCCGTTCGCGACCGCGGCGGAGACGGCGGCGGTGCCGATGAGGTCGAGGGCGTTCAGCTGGGCGTCCAGGCCGGACTCCCCACCGGTGCCCACCGACAGGAAGCGCCCGAGATTGACGTTCAGTGCGCCCACCTGGCCGCTGAGGGTGTTCAGCAGGGTCGCCTGTGCCGTGCTGCCCTGGCGCTGCAGGACGGTCGCGGTCGCGACCATCAGCTGGCGCAGCGTCACGGTCGCGGTCGCGAGCTGCTGCGTCGTGCCGATGCCCAGCTCGGCGGCCACGTCGCCCAGCCGGACGGAGAGGGTCTTGAGGTCGACGAGACCGGAGTAGCCGACGAGACCCAGGTTCACCCGCAGGATGCGGTCGAGCAGTGGACTCAGGGCGCTCTGCGAGGAGTTGAGCACGAGCGACTTGGTGCCCGCGGAGAAGCAGACGGCGGGCTGGGCGCGGGCGCCGACCGCGCTGCGTGCCGCCCCTCCCGAGCTGCGACCGATCACGGGGGCGAAGGCGAAGTCGACCGTGGTGCGGGACTCGACCTTCACCGCGTCGCAGACGCCGTTCGCCGCACCCGCCACGAACGTCTTCGTCGTCGAGTCGAGGTGGCCCGGCGTCACCACGAGCGGTGACGTCCGGCCGATGCGCCGGTTCTGACGGGCGAGGCTCGCGTTCGCCGCGGTGGTCAGCGCCGTGGCGTCGCAGGTGGGCAGCTTGCGGGCGGCGTCGAGCGCGACGACGTCGGCGACCGACTGCATGTCGCGGACCGCGACCCGCTGGAGGCCGAGGTCGGCTGCGAACGCCGTGAAGCCCAGCAGGATCGTCATCGTGAGGATGGTTAGCGGCAGGATCGAGCCGCGCTCGTCGCGCCGCCGTCGAGGCCGGCGGTCGTCGGCCCGCAGCGCGAGACGCGCCCACCGGCCGCTCACGAGTTGATCTCCGCCGTCGTCTCGTAGGAGACCTTGGACGGCAGGACCACCCCGAGCCCGGGGAACGACGGCAGCAGGGGGTGGTCGCGGTAGAGGTGGGAGATCGCGACCTTCGCGCACTTCGACGTCGAGCCGGTGCAGGTCATCGACGGCGTGATCACGCACGTGCCGACGACCTCGCTGCCGCGGGTGAGCGTGCCGGCGGACGTGCACGTGACGCCGTAGGAGCCGAGCGAGCGGTTGACGGCCGCGCGGGCGTCGGACAGCGACGTCGTCGACCCGCTCGGCGCCACCGCGAGGACCCGCGCCCCCTCGGCCGCGGCCTGGCTGATCCCCTGGCGGTAGCTCAGCATCCAGCCGTAGCTGATGATGCCGAACAGCAGCGCCACGAAGATGGGCAGCACGAGCGCGAACTCGACGGCTGCCGCACCGTCCTCGCGGCGGCGCTGGTGCGTGGTGCGTCCCTGGACGCGTCGGTGTCGTCGTCCGACCATCACGATGCTCCCTCAGTCGTGACCGTCGGTTCTGCCGTGTGCAGAGCCGGCGTGAAAGCTCCCTCCCCTCCGGCGCTCCCACACCGGAAAGGTCTTTCGTCCCGCAACATAGCGCGAAAACGGCCCCCTGTCCGTGGAACCAGGACAGAGGGCCGTCGAGCGGTGCGGGGTCAGGCCCAGCGCTGCTCCGCGGGCACGAAGTCGAGCGTGCGCGCTCCCGTGTAGATCTGCTTCGGGCGAGCGATCTTCTGCTCCTTGTCGTCGACCAGCTCGATCCACTGCGCCAGCCAGCCGGCCGTGCGGGGGATGGCGAACAGCACCGTGAACATCTCCGGCGGGAACTGCAGCGCCTCGTAGATGAGGCCGGAGTAGAAGTCGACGTTCGGGTACAGCTTGCGCTGCACGAAGTACTCGTCCTCCAAGGCGATCCGCTCCAGCTCCTGTGCGATCTCCAGCAGCGGGTTGACGCCGGTGACCTCGAAGACGTCGTCGACGGCCTTCTTGATGATCTTCGCGCGCGGGTCGTAGTTCTTGTAGACCCGGTGGCCGAAGCCCATCAGGCGCTCCTCGCCCTTCTTCACGCCCTCGATGAAGCTCGGGATGTTGTCCTTGCTGCCGATCCGCTTCAGCATGCGCAGGACGGCCTCGTTGGCGCCGCCGTGCAGCGGGCCGTAGAGGGCCGCGATGCCCGCGCTGACCGCCGAGTACGGGTCGACGTCGCTCGAGCCGACCGAGCGGACCGCGTTCGTCGAGCAGTTCTGCTCGTGGTCGGCGTGCAGGATGAACAGCACCTCGAGCGCCTTCGACAGGCGCGGGTCGGGGTCGTACTTCTGCTCGCTCATCTTGAACAGCATCGACAGGAAGTTCTCCGTGTAGGAGAGGTCGTTGTCGGGGTAGACGTACGGCTTGCCCTGGGCGTGACGGAACGCCCACGCACCGAGCGTCGGCATCTTGGCGATGAGGCGCACGACCTGGTCGTGACGCACCTCCTCGTCGGTGATCGCCCGCGCCTCGGGGTAGAAGGTCGACAGCGCGCCGACGCTCGACAGCAGCATGCCCATGGGGTGCGCGTCGTAGCGGAAGCCCTGCATGAGGCTCTTGAGGTTCTCGTGCACGAACGTGTGGAAGGTGATCTCGTGCACCCACGCGTCGTGCTGGTCCTTCGTCGGCAGCTCGCCGTGGATGAGCAGGTAGGCCACCTCGAGGAACGTCGAGGACTCGGCCAGCTGCTCGATCGGGTACCCGCGGTACTCGAGGATGCCCTTGTCGCCGTCGATGTAGGTGATCGAGCTGCGCGTGGACGCGGTGTTGGTGAAGCCGGGGTCGTACACGGCGATGCCGGGCTCGTCCTCGGTCTTGCCGATCTTGCCGAGGTCGGAGGCGCGGACGGTGCCGTCCGTGATCTCGAGCTCGTACTCCTCGCCCGTGCGGTTGTCGCGGACGGTCAGGGTCTGGTCGGTCACGATGGGTCTCCTGTGACGTGCTGTACGGGTCGTTGATGTGGTCCCGGACTCACTTCCAACCTAGTGCGGCCCCCCTCGGTGCGCGAGGCTGGGTCTCGGGGACCGGACCCGCGACCGGGGCTCGCGTCGTGCCCGGCACCCCGTTTTGACCCGGCTGGGGCGGGCCGGTTACTCTTGGACGTCGTTGTGCCCTGCGTGCGCGATCGCCCTCCGGCGGTCCGGCGCCGACGCGGGAAACCACGTCCCTTCCGCCGCCACCTCGCGGCACGGGACCGCGCAACGACACCGACGCCAAGAACGACAACGAGAAGGTCACGCCGTGCCCACGTACAGCCCGAAGCCTGCTGACATCAGCCGTCAGTGGCACGTCATCGATGCCCAGGACGTCGTCCTCGGGCGTCTCGCCGTCTCGGCCGCGCACCTGCTGCGCGGCAAGCACAAGGCGACGTTCGCCCCGCACGTCGACGGTGGTGACTTCGTCGTCATCATCAACGCCGAGAAGGTCGCGCTGACGGGCAACAAGCGCTCCGACAAGGACGTCTACCGCCACAGCGGCTACCCGGGCGGCCTGAAGACGATCGCCTACGGCGACCTCCTCGACAAGGACGCCCGCAAGGCCGTCGAGAAGTCCGTGGCCGGCATGCTGCCGAAGAACCGCCTCGGACGTCAGATCATCAAGAAGCTGAAGGTCTACGCCGGCCCGGAGCACCCGCACGCCGCGCAGCAGCCCCAGCCGTACGAGATCAAGCAGATCTCCCAGTGAGCACCCGAGCAGAAGAGACGAGCACCGTGGCCGACACCACCGAGACCGACGTCCCCACCAGCACCGACGGCGTCTACACGACCGAGACCTCGCCCTCCTCGGAGATCGCGACCAGCAACTCGGTCATCGCCCCCGGCGCGGCCACCGGCCGTCGCAAGGAGGCCGTCGCCCGCGTGCGCATCGTGCCCGGCACGGGCGTGTGGACCGTCAACGGCAAGCCGCTCGAGGAGTTCCTCCCGAACAAGCTGCACCAGCAGATCGCCAAGGAGGCCCTGGCGGCCACCGGCCTCGAGGGCAGCTTCGACGTCGTCGCCCGGGTCACCGGCGGCGGCATGACCGGCCAGGCCGGTGCGCTGCGCCTCGGCGTCGCCCGTGCCCTGAACGGCGTCGACGAGGAGGTCAACCGTCCGATCCTCAAGAAGGCCGGACTGCTGACCCGCGACGCCCGCATCAAGGAGCGCAAGAAGGCCGGCCTCAAGAAGGCCCGTAAGGCTCCTCAGTACAGCAAGCGCTGACTCCGTTGGGCCGGATCTTCGGCACCGACGGCGTACGCGGCCTCGCCAACCGCGACCTCACGGCCGAGCTCGCGCTCGACCTGTCGGTCGCTGCTGCCCACGTGCTGGGCGAGGCCGGTGCGTTCGCCGACAGCCGGCCCACGGCCGTCGTCGCCCGCGACCCGCGTGCCTCGGGGGAGTTCCTCGAGGCCGCGATCGTCGCCGGCCTGGCGTCGGCCGGGGTCGACGTCCACCTGCTCGGCGTCGTCCCGACGCCCGGTGCGGCGTACCTGACGGCCGAGCTCGACGCCGACATGGGCGTCATGATCTCCGCCAGCCACAACGCGATGCCCGACAACGGCATCAAGTTCCTCGCCCGTGGCGGCCACAAGCTCGACGACGCCGTCGAGGTGGCCATCGAGCAGCGGCTGCGTGAGCCGTGGGACCGGCCGACCGGCATCGGCGTCGGTCGCGTCGGCGACAGCCACGTGGGCGTCGACGCCTACGTCAAGCACCTCGTCGGCACCGTGCCGCAGCCGCTCACCGGCCTGAAGGTCGTGCTCGACTGCGCGAACGGCGCGGCGTACCACGTGGGGCCGGCGGCGTTCCGACGTCTCGGCGCGGAGGTCGTCGCGATCCACGACGAGCCAGACGGCCTGAACATCAACGAGGCGTGCGGCTCGACCCACCTCGACGACCTGCAGGCCGCCGTCGTGCGCCACGGCGCGGACGCAGGGTTCGCGTTCGACGGCGACGCAGACCGGTGCCTCGCGGTCGACGCGTCGGGCCAGGTGGTCGACGGCGACCAGATCCTCGCCGTGCTCGCCCTCGCCCGGCTCGAGCGTGGCCTGCTGCACGCCGACACGGTCGTCGCGACCGTCATGAGCAACCTCGGGTTCGTGCAGGCCATGGAGGCCGCCGGGATCACGGTGCTGCAGACCGCGGTGGGCGACCGCTACGTGCTCGAGGCCATGCGGGCCGGAGGCTTCACGCTCGGCGGCGAGCAGTCGGGGCACGTGATCATGGCCGACCACGCCACCACCGGCGACGGGGTGCTGACCGCCCTGCACCTCGCGGCCCGGATGAGCGAGACCGGCCGTACGCTCGCCGACCTCGCCGGCGTCATGCGACGGCTCCCGCAGGTGCTCGTGAACGTCCCCGACGTCGACAAGAGCCGGGTCGACGCCGACCCCGTGCTGCAGGGCGAGCTGGTGGCCGCGAACGGTGGCCTCGAGGGCCGCGGCCGCATCCTGCTCCGCCCGTCCGGCACCGAGCCGCTCGTCCGCGTCATGGTCGAGGCGCCGACGCTCGAGGAGGCCACGTCGGTGGCCGAGCACCTCGCCGGCGTCGTGCGTCGCACGCTGGGCTGAGGACGCCTACCGCGCGACCGTACGGGTCCGGCCCGACCACGCGGCGGACGTCAGGTAGTCGCCGCGAGGATCCCGCACGCTGACGCGGACGCGCAGGGCTGCGCCGACGTCGGTGGACGTCACGCGGTAGCTCGTGCGCGTGGCGCCCTTGATGGCTCGCGTCCCGCGGTACCACTGCACCGACGTCCGCAGCCCTCGCCCGGGTGCCCACGTTCCGGTGCTGGCCGTGAGCACCTTCCCACGCCGGGCCGTGCCCGAGACGCGCGGAGCCGTGGTGGCGACGAGTCGCCGGTCGAGGGTGATGCTCCGAAGGGTCACGGTGCCGCCGTCCGGGACGGTGAACGGGCGAGCGGCCTGCTCGCTCAGCGCACCGCCGTTCCAGCGGGTGCCGACGTAGCGCGTCCGACCTTGGTCGTCCCGCAGACGTGCCGCAGCGCGCACCCGGTACCGGCCGGGCTCGACGCGGATCGAGCCGGAGGCGTCGGTGCTGGTGACGACGCGCCCGTCGAGGTCGAGGACCTCTACCAGCAGGCCGTCGTGGTCCTCGAGGTCCTCCAGTCCGTCGCGTTGCTGCACCGGGACGTCGACGCTCCCGTAGGACCGCAGCAGCTGCACCGGCACCGTGGTGCTGCCGCCGTCGACCACCGTCACCCTGGGCGCTGTCGTGCGGGAGGTGGCGCCGTCCTGGAGGGCCGGCACGTGGTCGGTGCTGCCGTAGGCGAACGAGAGCACGTAGCGCCCCGGCTCGATCGTGGCGAAGGCGTACGTGCCGTCGCGACGGCTCGTGGTGCGGTATGCCGGGGCCGCGGCGCGCGAGGCATCCTCGCGGTACGCCCAGACCTGGACCGGCTTCGCCGGGGCGCCGTCGACGTCGACCAGCGTCCCGTGGAGGCGGCCGACCGGGGCCGGGGGTCCTGGGAGGAGCCTCACGTCGAGACCGCTGGTTCGCGAACCCTCGGTGGTCGAGACCGGCGTCGCGTTGGCGAGGTCGGACCCGCCCCCGTACCACTGCGTCAGGTAGGTCCCGGCGCGGTCGACGAACTCGATGCGGACGTCGTCGAACGCCGACAGCCGCGCGGTGCGATAGGTCCCGTCGGGTCCGGTCAGCCAGAAGCGGTCGGTCGTCCGCCACCGGTCACCGACCCGGAAGTAGGGGCGCACACCGACGTTGCGCAGCGGACGGCCTGCCTCGTCGGTCACGGTCCCGGCCAGGTATCCCGACACGTCCACGACGTGGTCGCCGAGGGCCAGGGTCTCGTCCGCCGTCACCGTCAGCACGGTGGCCGAGGCCGCATCGGTGCCGCCGATCCACCGCTCGTCGGGGCCGTCGAAGGAGCCCAGCAGGGCGACCCGGTACCGGCCGGGTCGGACCCGGACGGAGAAGTCGTGGTCCTCGTCGTTCTGCCAGGTGTCGAGCACGAGGTCCTCCGTGCCGTTCTCGGGCCGGAGGCGCACCTTGACCGGGATGCCGACGCCGTACTGGTCGCGCACCGAGCCGCTCACCAGCCCGGTGCGCTCGGTGAGCCTCAGCTCCAGCTCGCCGTCGCCCGAGCGGAACCACCGAGAGGTGGACCGGTAGCGACCGGTGGGGTCCGAGGCGGTCACGAGGTACTCGACGTCGTCGGGGAGGTCGAGCGAGAACGCGCCGCGCTCGTCGGTCGTGGTCGTGGCGACCGCGGGCGACAGCCTGTCGTCATGGGCGGTCACCGTGAGCCCCTGCAGCCCCCGACCGGAGGAGTCGTCGGTGACGCGGCCGGTGACGACGACGGCCGCACCCGTCGCGGCCCCCGCCGGAGGCGCGACGAGCGCCGTCGCCAGGACGGACAGGACGACGGTGAGCAGGACGTGACGACGCATGGATCCCCCGGATCAGCCGGGCGGGATGCCCGGGACGTCGACGAGTGTAGGGACGCGACGACCCGGTGTCCGCGTCTTCGCCAGGATCGCCTCTACGGTGGGGACATGCGTCCCGTCGTCGTCGACCTGGCTCGTGATCCGGACGGCTACGCCGCCTTCCACGACGCCTACGCGCGCGCCCACACGGAGCGCTTCGACGAGCCGTGGGGGTTCGCCGAGAAGCGCACCAACCTGACCAGCGACGCGTACGCCGAGCACGTCGTCGTGGCGGGTGAGGTCGACGGGGAGGTCGTCGGGGGAGCGTGGGTGTCGTTCCCGCAGCAGGACAACCGGACGCTCGCCTACCTGCACGTCTTCGTCGTGCCGGAGGAGCGTCGTCGAGGGCACGGGAGCCTGCTGCTGCGCGAGGTCGAGCGGCTCGCGCAAGAGCGCGGTCGGGCGAACGCGTTCGCGGAGGCCTCGTGGCCGGTGGAGCAGTCCGAGGGGCCGGGGTCGGCGTTCGCGCTGTCGCACGGGTACGCCGTCGACCTGCTCGACGCGATCCGCGCTCTCCCGCTGCCCGCCGAGGTCGCCCCGCCGGTGTGGCGCGACGGGTACACGTCGGTGGCCTGGCGTCGCTGCCCCGACGAGTGGCTCGACCAGTACGCGGTCCTGCGGGCGCTGATCCTCGCGGAGGCGCCGTCAGGGGAGGTAGGGCTGGAGCCCGAGTACTTCGACGCCGAGCGGGTGCGTCACGAGGAGGCCCGCTGGGCCGAGCAGGGCCGGGTCGGGCAGACGGTCGCCGCCGTCGCGCCCGACGGCACCCTCGCCGGCCACACCCAGCTCGTGGTGCCCGACCACGGCGACACCGCCTACCAGTGGGACACGCTCGTCCTCCCCGCCCACCGTGGCCACGGCCTCGGGCTCGCGATGAAGACCGCCGCCCTCGACGAGGCCGCCGACCTCCTCTCCGGCCGCGCCCGCGTGACCACCTGGAACGCCGCCTCGAACACGCCGATGATCGCGGTCAACGAGGCCCTTGGCTACCGGCAGGTGGCGTGGGCGGCGGAGCTGGTCAAGCCGTTGGGTCGCTGAGGGTTTCGACCTGCGGCTGTGCTGCTCGTCCTGCGGCTGCGCTGCTGCGGCTTGTTGTTCGGGTGGGGGTGCGCTGGCGCAGCTCCTCGTTCGGGTGGGGCTGCGTTGGTGCGGCTTCGACTCGTCCTGCGCTCCGAAAGGGCCTCGACCGGGCGGCTGGCGACCGCGCTGGTCTGGGGTCTCGGGCTGCGGCTTGGTGCTGGGGGTGGACGCAAGAATCTGCGTTTGCGCCCCCTCAGCGGTGGATCTGCCACAGAAACGCCGGCGGGGTCGGACGTGCGTTGTATCCCGAACGCTTCTGCGTTCGCGACGGGATCCCGTAGGAAACGCAGAAGTGTTCGCCCTCCAATGCACGAACGCAGAATCTCGCGTCCCCCGCGAGCCACAGCCCGAGAACCCGGGCCACCGCGCCCGCCAGCTGCCCGGTCGAGGCCTTTCGGAGACCACCCCCAGCGAGAGCCGAGGCAGCGCACCAGCAAGCCCAGACCACCTGCGCCAGCGCACCAGCAAGACCGGACCCCCCGAGGCAGCGCACCAGCAAGACGAGACCCCCCCCGGGGGCAGCGCACCAGCAAGCCCAGACCCTCCCGCGGCAGCGCACCAGCAAGACCAGACCCCCGCGGCAGCGCACCCGCAGGACGACGCCCAGCAGGACCCCCGCGACGTCACATCTTGCGGAACCGCACCCACTTGACGGAGTGGTCGCTGCCCTTGCGGAGCACGAGGTCGGCGCGGCCGCGGGTGGACTGGATGTTCTCGCGCAGGTTGGGCCAGTTGATGGTGTCCCACAGCTCCTCGGCGCGGGCGACGGCCTCGTCGTCGGTGAGGCTGCTGTAGCGGTGGAAGTAGGAGGCCGGGTCGGCGAAGGCGGTGCGGCGCAGGGCGAGGAACCGGTCGACGTACCAGCGGCGGATGTCCTTGCTCGACGCGTCGACGTAGATCGAGAAGTCGAAGTAGTCGCTGACCGACAGGCCGGGGGAGCCGTCGCCACGGTCCTTCGCCGGCGCGAGCACGTTGAGGCCCTCGACGATGACGATGTCGGGCCGTTCCACGACCACCGTCTCCTCGGTGCGGTCGTAGGTCAGGTGGGAGTAGACGGGGGCGGTCACCTGCTCGACGCCCGACTTCACGTCGATGACGAACCGCAGCAGCGCCTTGCGGTCATAGGACTCCGGGAAGCCCTTGCGCTGCAGGATGCCGCGACGCTCCAGCTCGGCGTTCGGCCACAGGAACCCGTCGGTGGTCACCAGCTTCACGTGCGGGTGCTCGGGCGACGTCGACAGCAGCTCGCGGAGGAGGCGGGCGGTGGTCGACTTGCCGACGGCGACCGACCCGGCGACGCCGATGACGAACGGCGTGCGCTGCGGCTGCGGCTCGCGCAGGAACGACTCGGTGGCCTCCCAGAGGCGGGTCGCGGCGCGCACGCGCAGGCTGATGAGCTCGGTCAGCGGCAGGTACACCTGCCGCACCTCGTCGATGTCGAGCTCCTCGCCGAGGCCCTTGAGACGTTGGACGTCGTCCTCGGTGAGGGGCTGGGGGACGTCGTCGGCGAGGTCGGCCCACGCCGACCGCTCGATCTCGACGTACGGCGAGAGCTCACGGGCCATGACGCCATCCTGCCGGTACCGGGGCCCACGGGCGCTCCTGGGTACCCTGGAGCGCATGTGCGGAATCGTGGGATACGTCGGGCACCGCAACGCCCTCGACGTCGTCATGGGCGGGTTGCGACGGCTCGAGTACCGCGGGTACGACTCCGGCGGTGTCGCCCTGCCCGACCCCACGACCGGACGGATCGCCTGGGCGAAGAAGGCCGGAAAGCTGGCCAACCTCGACGGCGTCCTGGCCGAGACGACGATGCCGGAGACGACCACCGGCATCGGCCACACCCGCTGGGCGACGCACGGTGCGCCGAACGACCGGAACGCCCACCCGCACCTGAGCGAGGACGGCCGCCTGGCGGTCGTGCACAACGGCATCATCGAGAACTTCGCGGTGCTGCGGGCCGAGCTCGAGGCTGCCGGGCACGAGCTGCAGTCCGAGACCGACACCGAGGTGGTCGTGCACCTGCTCTCCGACGAGCTGCAGCGCACCCCCGCCCTCGACGACGCCGTCCGCGCCGTCTGCCAGCGGCTAGAGGGCGCGTTCACCCTCGTCTTCACCGACGCGCAGCAGCCCGAGGTCGTGGTCGGCGCCCGACGCAACTCCCCGCTCGTGGTGGGTCGCGGCGACGGCGAGAACTTCCTCGGCTCCGACGTGTCGGCCTTCATCGAGTTCACGCGCGAGGCCGTCGAGCTCGGCCAGGACCAGGTCGTCGCCATCACGCGCGACTCCATGACGGTCACCGACTTCGACGGCGCGCCCGCCGAGACCACCAGCTACCACGTCGACTGGGACGTGTCCGCCGCCGAGAAGGGCGGCTACGACTGGTTCATGCTCAAGGAGATCGACGAGCAGCCGCAGGCCGTCGCCGAGACGCTGCTGGGACGCTACGGCCGGTCAGGCCGCCTGCAGCTCGACGAGATGCGCCTCAGCGACGACGAGCTGCGCGACGTCGACAAGATCATCATCATCGCCTGCGGCACCGCGTCGTACGCCGGTCTGGTCGCGAAGTACGCGATCGAGCACTGGACGCGCATCCCGTGCGAGGTCGAGCTGGCGTCGGAGTTCCGCTACCGCGACCCGATCATCGACCGGTCGACGCTCGTGGTGGCGATCAGCCAGTCGGGCGAGACGATGGACACGCTCATGGCGATCCGCTACGCCCGGCAGCAGCGGGCTCGGGTGCTGAGCATCTGCAACACCAACGGCTCGACCATCCCGCGCGAGTCCGACGCGGTCATCTACACGCACGCCGGCCCCGAGGTGGCGGTCGCGTCGACCAAGGGCTTCCTGTCGCAGATCGTCGCCTGCTACCTGCTCGGTCTGTACCTGGCGCAGGTGCGGGGCGTGAAGTACGGCGACGAGATCGACGCCATCATGGCCGCGCTCGAGAAGCTGCCGGCCGGCATCCAGCGGATGCTCGACGAGGGCGAGCAGGTCCGCAAGCTCGCGGCCGAGCTCGTCGACACCCGTTCCGTGCTGTTCCTCGGCCGCCACGTCGGCTACCCCGTGGCGCTCGAGGGTGCGCTGAAGCTCAAGGAGCTCGCGTACCTGCACGCCGAGGGGTTCGCGGCCGGTGAGCTGAAGCACGGTCCGATCGCGCTCATCGAGGACGGCATCCCCGTGTTCGTCGTCGTGCCGCCGAAGGCCCGCGACCAGCTGCAGGAGAAGATCGTCAGCAACATCCAGGAGATCCGCGCGCGCGGTGCCCTCACCATCGTGCTCGCCGAGGACGGCGACGACGACGTCGTGCCGTACGCCGACCACCTGATCCGGCTGCCGAAGGTGCCGACGCTGCTGCAGCCGCTCGTCGCCACGGTGCCGCTGCAGATCTTCGCGTGCGAGCTGGCCGGTCTGCTCGGCCACGACGTCGACCAGCCGCGGAACCTCGCCAAGTCCGTCACGGTCGAGTAGACCGCCGTGTCCGGCATCAGGGGCGCCGCGCACCTGCGCTCGGTCGGCGCGGCGCGGGTCAGCGTGTCGTGCTGGCACGGCCCGCCGGTGGCGACGGCGTCCGTCGTGGCGGAGGCTTGAGCCCGTGCTGAACGCCCACACCGTCGCCCAGGTCCGTGCTGCCGAGGAGCGACTGGCCGCCGAGATCGGCTGGGACGCGCTGATGCAGCGAGCTGCCCGCGGTCTCGCCGACGCCCTCGCCGACGTGCCGGCCGGTGCGACGGTCCTCGTCCTCGTCGGCCCCGGCAACAACGGAGGCGACGCGCTCTTCGCCGCCACGCACCTGCTCGCCCGTGGCGTCCGCGTCGACCTCGCGCTGCTCGACCCCGACGCCGTCCACGCCGAGGGACTGGCCGCGGCCGAGGCGGCCGGGGCCCGGCGCGTGTCGTCGCCGGGCGACCAGCGGTGGTGCCTCGACGCGCTGTTCGGCATCGGCGCACGTCCCGGCCTCGAGGGACGTGCGGGGGAGTGGGCCGACTGGACCCACGACACCGACGCCCACGTGGTCGCGGTCGACGTCCCGTCGGGCGTGGCCGTCGACACGGGCGCCACCTCCGGCCGGCACGTCCGCGCCGACCGCACCGTCACGTTCGGCACCCTCAAGGTCTGCTCGATCGTGGGGCCCGCCGCCGACGCCGGCGGCGGAGAGCCGCCGACGCTCGTCGACATCGGCCTCGGCCCGCACCTCGACGCGCCGACCGTGACGTCGCTCGAGGCCACCGACGTCGAGCTCCTCCGCCGGCACGTGCCCGGCGCCGCGTCGCACAAGTACGCGCGTGGCGTGGTCGGGGTCGACGCCGGCTCCGACGCCTACGCCGGCGCCGCGCACCTGTGCGTCGCGGGCGCGCAGTCGGGACTTGCCGGCATGGTGCGCTTCGTCGGCAGCGACACCCTCGCGGCGCGGGTGGTCGACCGCGCACCGGAGGTCGTGCACGGCCGCGGACGGGTGCAGGCCTGGGTCGTCGGACCCGGGGCGGGCGACGACGTGGCCGACCAGCTGGCCGCCTGCCTCGACGACGACGTGCCGCTCGTCGTCGACGCCGGCGCGCTCGCGCACCTGCCGCGTCCCGCCGGCGTGCCCGCGCTCCTGACGCCGCACGCCGGTGAGCTCGCCCGGCTGCTCGACGTCGAGCGCGAGACCGTGGAGGCCGACCCGCTGGAGCACGCGCGGCAGGCCGCCGTGCACTGGGACGCGACCGTGCTGCTCAAGGGAGCCCGCACGGTCGTCGTGGCTCCTGACGGACGCGCGGCCGTCAACCTGTCCGGCACCCCGTGGCTCGGCACGGCGGGCTCGGGCGACGTCCTCGCCGGCTTCGCGGCGTCGCTGCTCGCCGGCGGGCTCGACCCGTTCGACGCCGGGCGGCACGCCGCCCTCCTGCACGGCGCCGCCGGCGTCCGCGCGAACCCGGGCGGACCGTTCGTGGCGTCCGACGTCGCCGCCGCCCTCCCGCGAACCCTGGCCGCGTTCCTCGCCGGCTCGCTGGAGCAGGTGCGCGCGTGGTGAGCCCGCAGGCCGAGGCCGTCGTCGACCTCGAGGCGTACCGGCACAACGTGGCCACCCTCGCGGCGCACGCGCCCGGCGCCGCGCTGATGTCCGTCGTCAAGGCCGACGCCTACGGCCACGGTCTGCGACCGGTCGCGCGGGCCGCGCGCGACGCGGGAGCGTCGTGGCTCGGCGTCGTCACCGTCGAGGAGGCCCTCGCGCTGCGCGAGGCCGGCGACACCGGGCCCGTCCTGTGCTGGCTCGCAGCACCCGGCGCCGCCTACGGCGCCGCGGTCGAGCACGACGTCGAGCTCACGGCGTCGTCGGTCGAGCAGCTCGACGAGATCCTCCACGACGCACCGACGGGTCGACGACCCCGCGTGCAGCTCAAGGTCGACACCGGGCTCTCGCGCAACGGCGCCCGCGGTCCGGCGTGGGACGAGCTCGTCGCCGCGGCCTCCCGCGCGCAGGCCGCGGGGAAGGTCGAGGTCACCGGCGTGTGGTCGCACCTGGCGTGCGCCGACGAGCCCGGCCATCCCGCCAACGACCAGCAGGAGACCGTGTTCCGGGCCGCGCTCGACGTCGTCGGCGAGGCCGGGCTTGAGCCGCAGTGGCGCCACCTCGCCAACTCCGCCGCCCTGCTGACCCGCCCCAGCGCGCACTTCGACCTCGTCCGTCCGGGCATCGCCACGTACGGCATCGACCCCGACCCCGCGGTCGCCGGCATCGTCGACCTGCGTCCGGTCATGACGCTGCGCGCGCGGCTCGCACAGGTCAAGCGGGTCCCCGCCGGCACCGCCGTGTCCTACGGCCACACGTGGACCACCGACCGCGAGACCACCCTCGGCCTCGTGCCGCTGGGATACGGCGACGGTGTCCTGCGCTCCGCGTCGGGTCGCGCCGAGGCCGCCCACGACGGCGAGCGCGTGCCGGTCGTCGGCCGCATCTGCATGGACCAGCTGGTCGTCGACCTGGGGGACCGCCCGGCGCGGCGCGGCGACGTCGTCACCCTGTTCGGCGCCGCCCCCGGTGCCCCCACCGCCCAGGACTGGGCGAGCGCCGCCGGTACGATCGCCTACGAGGTCGTCACCCGACTCGGCGACCGCGTCGTGCGTACCCACCGAGGCTGAGGGCCGTCCGAGCCCCGCCACCGAGGACAGTGATGAGCCCCGCCCCCTCCCGTCTGGCAGCACTCGCCGCGACCGCCGGAGCCTTCGTGGCTGCCGGCGTGACCGCCAAGGTCGTCGACACCCGACGTCGCGAGCACCGGCGCGAGCAGCGCGGCGAGGAGGTGCCGTTCGGCAGCGTGCACAGCCCCGCCCGCACCGTCGTCGCCTCCGACGGCGTGCCCCTCAACGTCGAGGTCGACGAGGCCGACGCGGCGCACGCGGGCAGCGCGGCGCCCACCGTCGTGTTCGTCCACGGGTGGGTGTGCACCCTCGACACCTGGCACTACCAGCGCCTCGCGCTGCGCGGCCTCGTGCGGATGGTGTTCTACGACCAGCGCTCCCACGGCGGCTCCGGCCGCTCGACGCGCCAGGGGTCGAGCTTCAGCCAGCTCGCCGACGACCTGCGGACCGTCCTCGACGAGGTCGTGCCCGAGGGCCCCGTCGTGCTCGTCGGGCACTCGATGGGCGGCATCACGGTGCAGCAGCTCGCGGCGGAGTCGCCCGAGCTGTTCGGCGACAGGGTCGTGGGTGCCGTGCTGCTCTCGACCAGCGACAACCGGCTCGTGCGGCAGAGCCCGGCGCTGCGCCGCGTCCTGCCGTTCCTGCGGGCCGGCGCGCCCCTGCTCGACTGGGGCCGGACCTTCAACAGCTACAGCGTCATCCGTCGCTGGGCGGTCGGGCCCGACGCGCCCCGCAAGTACGCCGACATGTCCGACGAGATGATCCTGCGCGCCCAGACGCACGTGCTGCTCGACTTCTACCCCGCGTTCGTGGACCTCGACGTCCGCAGCGGCGCCGAAGGGCTGGGGCGGGTGCCCGTCGTCGTCGCCTGCGGCGACCACGACCTGCTCACGCCCATCAAGCACGCCCGACGCCTCGCGCGCACCATCGAGGACGCGCGTCTGGTGACGCTCGGCGGTGCCGGGCACATGGTGCCGTTCGAAGAGAACGTGGCCGTCACCCGGATCATCGAGGACCTGCTCGACCGGATCGGGCACCCCGTGCGCGAGGGCGACCGGTGATGCGGGCGCTCGACGTCCTCGACGCCGGCCCCGAGCACGCCGAGGCGATCGTCGACATCATCCACCGCTCGTTCAGCGTCCGACCCGACCTCGACCCGCCCTCGACCGCCCTCGACGAGACCGTCGAGTCGGTGTCGGAGGTGCTCGCCACGGCCGGTGGGCTGCTCGTGGAACGTCGCGGCGTGCCCATGGGCGCGCTGCTGTTCGACGAGTCGCGGCCGGGCAAGCTCGGCCTGCGTCGCGTGTCGGTCGACCCGGAGATCCAGGCCCGCGGCGTCGCGTCGGCCATGGTCGGCGTCGCGGAGGACACGGCCGAGGAGCGCGGCAAGGACGGCATCTGGCTGCACGTGCGCGAGGAGCTGCCCGACACGGTGCGGTTCTGGACCCGCCGCAAGTACCACCCGGTGGGCCAGGAGGGTCCGCTGCTGGTGCTCGGCAAGACGTTGTGGCTCGCCCGCGAGGTGCCGACGCCCGACGCGATGCAGCACCTCGCCGCGCGCGTGGCCGAGCTGGTGCGCCCCGGCGACCTGCTCGTCCTCTCGGGCGACCTCGGCGCCGGCAAGACGACGTTCACCCAGGGGCTCGGCGACGCGCTGCACGTGCGCGGACCCGTCACGTCGCCGACGTTCGTGCTCGCCCGCACGCACCCGTCGCTCGTCGACGGTCCCGCCCTCGTCCACGTCGACGCCTACCGCCTCGGCAGCGCCGCCGAGGTCGACGACCTCGACCTCGACACCGCCTCCGACGAGGCCGTCACCGTCGTCGAGTGGGGCGAGGGGATGGCCGAGCAGCTCAACGACAGCTGGCTCTCGGTGAGCATCGAGGTTCGCGGTGCCCGCCCCATCGACCCCCTCGGCACCGAGCACGACGGCGACCACCCCGACGAGGCCGAGCCCCGCGTCGTGACCATCAAGCCGAACGGTCCCCGCTGGGTCGACGTGCCGCTGCGCTCCACGCTTCTCGGCTGAGGTGCTGGCCGCGGCGCTGCGTGGTGTGGGGGTCGTGACCTTGGTGGTGCGTTGCCTGCGGGGGTCTCGTCCTGCGGGTGCGCTGCCTGCGGTCGTCGTGACCTTGCTGGTGCGCTGCCTCTGCTGGCGCTGTGTCTGGTCTCCGAAAGGGCCTCGACCGGCAGCGGGCCTGGGGGCGGCTTGGGGTCTCGGGGTCTGGCTGAGCCCGCTCCCGACGCAAGATTCTTCGTTTCTGCGTTCTAGGGCCGAGGTTCTGCGTTTGCGCGTCCCGTCGGTGGATCTGCCACCTTCTGAGCGCTCTGAAGGTGGTAGATCCACCGATGGCGGGGGCGAGCGCGAAAGGATTCTTCCTTCGTGTGGAACGGTCCACACGAAGGAAGAATCGTTCGTCACCCCAACGCAAAGGGCACCCGAGGGTCTTCATTCACGCGTGCGAGGCCGAACGCCTCTGCGTTCACGACGGGATCCCGTGGCAAACGCAGAAGCCTTGGCTCGCGCGAAGCACGAACGCAGATCCTTGCGTCCCACGCGAGCCACAGCCCGAGACCCCGGACCAGCACGGTCGCCAGCTGCCCGGTCGAGGCCCTTTCGGAGACCACCCACAGCGAAGGCCGAGGCAGCGCAGCGGCAAGGTCCACACGACGGTGCACTCACGCAGCCGCAGGACGAGTCGAACGAGACCCACGCAGCGGCGAGTCCCCGCCCCGACCCCACGTGGCGCGTCGGGAGGTGAGGGTAGGCTCACTCGTGTGCTGCTGCTCGCGATCGACACGTCCGGACCCGCGGTGAGCGTCGCCGTGCACGACGGTGACCAGGTCGTCGGGTCGGCGCAGGGCGAGGGGACGATGGCGCACGGCGAGCTGCTCGCCCCGGCGGTACGCGACGCGCTCGCCGACGCCGGACGTAGCGCCGCCGACCTCACCGACGTCGCCGTCGGGGTGGGTCCCGGACCGTTCACCGGGCTGCGGGTCGGGATCGTCACCGCGCGCACCCTCGCCGCGACCCTCGGCCTCACGAGCCACGGCGTCTGCTCGCTCGACGCGCTCGCCCTCGACGCGGGCCTCGGCGCCGAGCACCTCGTCGCCATCGACGCGCGGCGCAAGGAGGTCTACTGGGCGCGCTACGTGCCCGACGCCGACGGCGTCCCGCGCCGGGTCGACGGACCGCACGTCGACAAGCCCGTCGAGCTCGCGCGGCTCCACCCCGACCTGCCCGTCGTCGGACGTGGCGCCACCCTCTACGCCGACGTGCTCGACGCCACCGACGGTCCCCTCGACCCGTCCGCCGCCGCGCTCGCCGAGGGCGTCGTGCGAGGCCACGTCGAGGTGCTGGGGCTCGAGCCGCTCTACCTGCGCCGCCCCGACGCGCAGCCCGCCGCCCCGGTGCGGTGATCCGGCCGGCGCTGCAGACCGACCTGCCCGTCCTGCTCGAGCTGGAGGGGCAGGCCTTCGCGGCCGACGCATGGTCCGAGCCGACCCTGCGCGCGGAGATCGCCCACCCCGATCGTGCCGTGCTCGTCGCCGAGAGCGACGCCACCGTGGTCGGGTACGTCGACGTCGGCGTGGTGGCCGACGTCGCCGACCTGCACCGCGTGGCCGTCGCGCCGACGCACCGCCGACGTGGCCTCGCGTCGCAGCTCGTCGAGGCCGGCCGCGACGCGGCCCGCGAGCGCGGCGCCGACCGCATGCTGCTCGAGGTGGCCGCCGACAACGACGCCGCCCTGGCGCTCTACGCGGCGCACGGGTTCGAGCACCTCGCCCGACGTCGCAGGTACTACGCCGGTGGTCGCGACGCCCTCGTCCTCCAGGTCGGGCTGACGGGGGAGCTCACGTGACCGAGCAGATCCGTTCCTGGCCGTGGGCGTGGGCCTGGCTGACGCTCTTCGCCATCGTGCTGCTGCGCGCGGGCGCCACCTACGGGATCGGTCGCCTGGTGGCCGCCGGCGTCGTGCGGCGCCGACCGCCCGGACCGCGCCTCCAGGCCGCCGTCGACCGCGTCGAGCGGTGGGGGCCGCCGGTCGTCACGGCGAGCTTCCTCACCGTCGGCGCGCAGACGGTCGTCAACGCCGGCGCGGGTCTGGCGCGCATGTCCGTGCCCCGCTACCTCGTCGGCCTCGTGCCCGGCGCCGCGCTCTGGGCGACCGTCTGGAGCACCGTCGGGGCGGGTGTCTTCCTCGCGGCGCTGCGCACCGGCACCGACCGCGGCCAGGCCGTCGCCGTCGCCGTCGCGGCCGTCGTGCTCGTGGCGGTCGTCGCAGCGGTTGCGTCGCGTCGACGCCGTGGAAGGCTGGACGCATGACTGACGGACCCCTCGAGTTTGACGACACCCAGGAGAACCGCGACGACTCGGAGGTGCTCGACCAGCTCCAGCCCGACGACACGCTCGTCGACCGCGGCGTCGACGACGTGCTCGACGAGGGCTACTCGCCGGCCGAGAAGTGGAGCCCCGGCGAGGGCTTCGGCACCACCGCGGAGGAGGCCCTGGAGGGCGAGACGCTCGACCAGCGCGTCGCCCAGGAGGAGCCCGACGTCGACCCGTACGCCGACGTCGACCCCGAGGGCAACGCCAACGAGCTGGGCGACCCCGAGATCGGCGACGACCGCTCCGGTCGTCTCGTCGCGCCCGACGAGGGTCTGGCCGAGGACACCGAGAAGGCTCTCGTGGGCGACGAGGTCGGCATCGACGGTGCGGCCGCGAGCGCCGAGGAGGCTGCCGTGCACGTCGTCGAGGACGACCCCGACGACATCAGCGCGGGCACGCCCGACGTCTGAGCGACGGCCCGTCCTCGCACTCCTGGGTGCACATCTGTGCACTATCCTGAGCCGATGCGCGACTACACGTACCCGACGGTGATCGTCACCGCCAAGACCCTCTTCAAGGTCCTCGGCATGAAGTTCCAGACGTCGGGGACGGAGCACATCCCGCGCGAGGGCGGTGCCATCCTGGCCGCCAACCACATCGGCTACGTCGACTTCGTCTTCGACGGGCTCGCCGCGCAGCCATCGGGCCGGCTCGTCCGCTTCATGGCGAAGAAGGAGGCCTTCGACCACGCCGTCGGCGGGCCGCTCATGCGCTCGTTCCACCACATCGAGGTCGACCGCGACGCGGGCCAGGCGTCCTACGACAAGGCCGTCGAGTACGCCCGCTCCGGCGAGATCGTCGGCATCTTCCCCGAGGCCACGATCAGCCGCTCGATGGAGATCAAGGAGCTCAAGACCGGTGCCGTGCGCATGGCCGCCGAGGCGGGCGTGCCGCTCATCCCCATGGTCACCTGGGGCACCCAGCTGCTGAAGACGAAGGACCACGACTCCGACATCTGGGGTCGCGGCAAGACGATCGCGCTGCACGTCGGCGAGCCGATCCCGGTGACCGGCGAGGACCCGGTCGCCGAGACCCAGCAGCTGCGCGAGGCCATGACCGCCCTGCTCGACAAGGCGATCCGCGAGTACCCGACCCCGCCCGAGGGCCAGTGGTGGGCACCGGCCCGGTACGGCGGACTCGCGCCCACGCCCGAGGAGGCCGCCCGCCTCGACGCCGAGGAGAAGGCCGCCAAGGCAGCCCGCCGTGCGGCCCGTGCAGCCGAGCGTGGGACCGACCCGCAGCCCTGAGCCGCGGGCCGCCCGCGGTGGCCGATCTGGGACACTGGGCCGGTGAGCGAACCCCTCGTCCTCGGCATCGAGTCGTCCTGCGACGAGACCGGTGTCGGCATCGTCCGCGGCACCGAGCTCCTCGCCCACGCGGTCGCCTCCAGCGTCGAGGAGCACGTGCGTTTCGGCGGTGTCGTGCCCGAGGTCGCGAGCCGGGCCCACCTCGAGGCGATGGTGCCCACGCTCGAGCAGGCGTACGCGCAGGCCGGACTCGACGTGAGCGACGTCGACGCGATCGCGGTCACCTGCGGACCAGGTCTCAGCGGTGCGCTCCTGGTCGGCGTCGCCGCGGCCAAGGCGCTCGCCGTCGCGCACGACAAGCCGCTCTACGGCCTCAACCACCTGGCCGCCCACGTGGCGGTCGACCAGCTCGAGCACGGCCGCTTCGACCGTCGCGTCGCCGCCCTGCTGGTCAGCGGCGGCCACACCGAGATCCTCCTCGTCGACGACATCGCCTCCGACATCACGATGCTGGGCACCACGATCGACGACGCCGCCGGCGAGGCCTTCGACAAGGTCGCCCGCCTGCTGGGCCTGCCGTACCCGGGCGGTCCGCACATCGACCGGGTGGCGCGCGAGGGCGACGGCACCGCGATCGCCTTCCCGCGCGGTCTCACCGCGGCCAAGGACGCCGAGCGCTACCGCTACGACTTCTCCTTCTCCGGCCTCAAGAGTGCCGTCTCGCGGCACGTGCAGCACGAGCAGCGCATGGGACGCCAGATCGACGTCGCCGACGTCGCCGCCTCCTTCCAGGACGCCGTCGTCGACGTCCTGACCCGCAAGACCGTCCAGGCCTGCCGCGACCACGACGTCGACACGCTCGTCGTCGGCGGTGGCGTGGCCGCCAACGGACGACTTCGCGAGATGGTGCTCGCCCGGGCCGAGGCGGCGGGCATCGAGGTCCGCATCCCTCGGCCCGGGCTCTGTACCGACAACGGCGCCATGGTCGCGGCGCTGGGCGCCGAGGTCGTCGCGCGCGGCGTCGCTCCGTCGTCGCTTGACCTGCCCGTCACCCGCATCGTCGCCTGACCCGCCGCGCGCGGGACGCCACCCCCGGCCCGTCCGTCTGGCAGGCTGACCCCGTGGCAGTCATCGAGGCACGAGGGCTCGGCAAGAGCTACGGCACCCGGCGAGCGGTCGACGACCTGAGCTTCACCGTGCACCCGGGGAGCGTCACGGGCTTCCTCGGCCCGAACGGGTCGGGCAAGTCCACGACCATGCGGCTCATGCTCGGTCTCGACCGCGGCGAGGGTCGCACGACGTTCGACGGACGCACGTTCGCCGAGCTCGAGCAGCCGATGCGCCACGTCGGGGCCCTGCTGGAGGCCAAGCCCTTCCACCCGACCCGCCAGGCACGCCATCACCTGCAGATGCTCGCGGTGGCCAACCGGATCGAGCGGCGCCGCGTCGACGAGGTGCTCGAGCTCGTCGGTCTCTCGGCGCAGGCGAAGGGCCGGCCCCGCAAGTTCAGCCTCGGCATGGGCCAGCGGCTCGGCATCGCCGCCGCCCTCCTGGGCGACCCGCACACCCTGATCCTCGACGAGCCCAGCAACGGGCTCGACCCGCAGGGCATCACCTGGCTGCGCCAGCTGTTGCGCCACCTCGCGGGGGAGGGGCGCTCGGTGTTCGTCTCGAGCCACCTGCTCCAGGAGATGGCGCAGCTCGCCGACGAGGTCGTCGTCGTGGGCCGCGGGCGCCTCCTCACGAGCGGTCCCGTCAAGGACTTCGTCGAGCACGGGGGGACCGCCGAGGTGCTGCTGCGCACGCCCGACCTCGGCGTCCTCGCTCCGGCCATCGTCGCCGCGGGCGGGACCCTCACCCCCGACGACGACGGTCTGCAGCGCGTCACGGGCCTCGACGCCGCCCGGGTCGGCGACCTCGCGCACGAGCACGGCGCGCGGGTACACGAGCTGTCGGTCCGGCGCGCCACCCTCGAGGAGGCGTTCCTCAACGCCACGGGCCTCGACGAGGAGTACCGCGGGGCGATCACCGCCGACCGTCCGGCCGGCGAGGCGGGGGGTGCCCGATGACCGACGCGCTCCGCTACGAGATCACCCGACTGCGCACGATCCGGTCCACCTACTGGATCCTCGGCGTCGCCTTCGGGTTCCAGCTCCTGCTGACCGTGCTCATCGCCTGGAACCTGCCCGAGACGGGGCCGTTGTCAGGCGGCGACCAGACCTTCGCGATCCTCGTGACCGTCGGCGCCACCCTCGGCGTGGCGCCGCTGTTCATCGCCTACGTGATCGGCCTGCTCGGGGTCTTCTCCATGGGGCACGAGTACCGCCACGGCATGATCCGCGCGACGCTGACCGCGCTGCCCAGCCGTCTGCACGTCATGCTCGCCAAGGTGGTCACGACGGCCGTCCTCTCCCTCGTGGCGGCCCTGGTCTGCGTCGGCATCGCGCTGCTCAGCGCCGTGCTGTTCGGCGTCGGACTGCCGAGCGTCGGCGGGCTGCGCGACATCACCGTCGGCACCGTCCTCTACACGACCCTGTTCTCGCTCTCCGGCCTGGCGTTCGCGACCCTCACCCGCAACCAGACGGGCGCCGTCGCGCTGCTCCTGCTCGTCCCGTCGCTCGTCGAGGGCCTGGTCAAGGCGGTCGTGCTGGCCATCAAGGCGTCCTCGGGCGACCCGACGAGCCGCGGCGGCATCGTCGACATCCTCAAGTTCCTGCCGTACGACGCGGGCGGACAGATGTACACGCGCGTCTCGCTCAACGACGCGTTCCAGGTGTTCGGCTACAAGCCGTTCGGCGCGGTAGGCGGCGGCATCACGATGACGGTGTTCGTCGTCGTGCTCCTCGTGCTGGCCACCCTCGCGTTCCAGCGCCGCGACGCCTGAGCACCTGGCGGACGGAGTCCGTCGTCGTCCCTTCTGGGCGTGAGCCGCGTCACGTACACTCGCGGCATGGCACGCACCTCCGAGCCGCGCGCGAGGCACCACGGACGTGACCTCGCGATGCCACCGGGCTCGGACCCCGACGCCCTCTCGCGGCGGCTGCGGCGGGCTCACGAGGAGTTCCTGGCCTCCGGCGCCACCGACGCACCACTGCGCGACGTCGTGCGGGAGTCGTGGCAGCGCAGTCTCGCCGAAGGCCTCGACCCCGAGACCGACCTCCCGCGCATCACGCTCGACGACGACGCGCTGCGCGAGATCCGCGAGCACCACCCCCTCGCGGCCGGGCTCCCGGTCATCCGACGGCTCCTGGTCGAGTCGGCCGGGGAGGCGGGCCTGCTCGTCGCCGTGAGTGACGCCGCCGGCCAGCTGCTGTGGGTGGAGGGCGCGGCGTCGCTTCGCTCGCGGGCGGAGTCGATGCACTTCGTGCCGGGCGCCGACTGGAGCGAGACGAGCGCCGGGACGAACGCGCCCGGCACGGCCCTGGCGATCGAACGGCCCGTGCAGATCTTCGGCCCCGAGCACCTCGGGCGCCAGGTGACGCCGTGGAGCTGCTCGGCGGCGCCCATCCACGACCCCGACACCGGCGCGGTGCTCGGCGTCCTCGACGTGACCGGCGGCCCCGAGGTCGCGACGGCCCAGGGACTCGGGTTCGTGCGGGCGACCGCCGCCGCGGTCGAGGCCGAGCTGCGCATCGCACGCCTGCAGCCGGCTACCGCACCGCTGCACGTGACGAGCGGATGGTCGGCACCACGCCTCGACGTCCTCGGCGTGCACGGCGCGACGTTGCAGGTCGGTCCGCTCACCTCGCGGCTGAGTCGTCGGCACAGCGAGCTCCTCCTGCTCCTGTCGCGGGCCCCCGACGGCATGACGGCCGCGGAGCTGGGCGTGGCGCTCAGCGACGACGACCAGGCGCCGGTGACGATCCGCGCGGAGCTGTCGAGGCTGCGCGGGGTCCTCGGACCGCTCGAGCTCGCGTCGCGGCCCTACCGCCTGCGCAGCGCGGTGCGCACCGACGTCGACGAGGTCCGCGACCTGCTGCGCGACGGACGTCTGCGCAGCGCCGTCGCCGCCTACCGCGGCCCGGTGCTGCCGTCGTCGACCGCTCCCGCCGTGGAGGAGCTGCGCGACGACCTGCACCTCGAGCTGGTCTCCGCTCTCCTGGCCTGCGACGACGCCGACGCGCTGCTGTCGTTCGCGGACACGCCGCACGGTCGCGAGGACCTCGGGGTGTGGTCGCGGGCGCTCGAGATCCTCCCCGTCTCCTCCCCACGCCACGCCCAGGTCGCCGCCCACGTCGACAAGCTCGACCGCGCCTTCGGCTGACCCCGGGCACCGCGTCCCGCTGGTCGAGTAGTCGGGTCTGGCGAGGAACGAGCCTGGGCCCGACGTATCGAGACCACTCTGGGCTGGCGCTGGGGGTTGGCCCGCGCTGGGCTGTTGCCGGGTGGTCTCGATACGCAGGGACCTCGCAAGCTCGTCCCTGCTACTCGACCAGCGGTGGGTTTCGCTGGTCGAGTGCCTCCACGAGCGCCAGCGAGGGGAGGTGTATCGAGACCACACCCAGCGGTCGCTGGGGGTTGGCCTGCGCTGGGCCGTTGCGGGGTGGTCTCGATACGCGGCCACGGCGCTCCTTCGTCGCGCGTGCCGCTACTCGACCAGCGGAACCCACCGCTGGTCGAGTAGGCGGGTCCGGCGAGGAACGAGCCTGGGCCCGACGTATCGAGACCACTCTGGGCTGTCGCTGGGGGTCGGCCTGCGCTGGGCTGTTGCCGGGTGGTCTCGATACGCAGGGACCTCGCAAGCTCGTCCCTGCTACTCGACCAGCGGAATCCTTCACGAGCTCCAGCGAGGGGAGGTGTATCGAGACCACTCCAAGCCGTCGCCGGGGGGTTGGTCTGCGCTGAGCCGTTACCGGTGGTCTCGATACGCAGGGACCTCGCAAGCTCGTCCCTGCTACTCGACCAGCGGAATCCTTTGCTGGTCGAGTAGTCGACGCTGCGACGGAGGAGCTGGCGGAGACGTATCGAGACCACTCTGGGCTGTCGCTGGGGATTGGTTCGCGCTGGGCGGTTGCCGGGTGGTCTCGATACGCATTCAAGGCGCTCGTTCCGCCCCCGCAAGCGGGAGGTGCCCCCAGCGCGTGGCAGCTGCTCGACCAGCGGAGCGTGTCGCCGGTCGGACGACTCGACCAGCGGTGCTGCCGACGTTGCAGCGGCTGCAACGTCGGGACAACGTCGTTGCAACGAAGCTGTGACTAGCGTCACTCGCACCAGATCCCACCCCGCGAGGAGTCACTTCCATGAGCGTGTTCGCCCAGCCCGGGACCGACGGTTCCGTCGTCTCCTACAAGCCCCGCTACGACCACTGGATCGGCGGCGAGTACGTCGCCCCGTCCAGCGGCCAGTACTTCGAGAACGTCTCGCCCGTGAACGGGAAGGTCTTCACCGAGATCGCGCGGGGCAACGCCGACGACATCGAGAAGGCGCTCGACGCCGCGCACGCGGCCGCCCCTGCGTGGGGCAAGACGTCGGTCGCCGAGCGCGCCAACATCCTCAACAAGATCGCCGACCGCATCGAGGAGAACCTCGAGATGCTCGCCGTCGGCGAGACCTGGGACAACGGCAAGCCGGTCCGTGAGACCTTGGCCGCCGACCTGCCCCTCGCCGTCGACCACTTCCGCTACTTCGCCGGCGCGATCCGCGCGCAGGAGGGGCACCTGTCGCAGATCGACGACGACACCGTCGCCTACCACTTCCACGAGCCGCTCGGCGTCGTCGGACAGATCATCCCGTGGAACTTCCCGCTGCTCATGGCCGTCTGGAAGCTCGCCCCGGCGCTGGCCGCTGGCAACGCCGTCGTGCTGAAGCCCGCCGAGCAGACGCCGGCGTCGATCATGCTGCTGATGGAGCTCATCGCCGACCTGCTGCCCGCCGGTGTGGTCAACGTCGTCAACGGCTTCGGTGCCGAGGCGGGCGCGCCGCTCGCGTCGAGCAGCCGCATCCGCAAGATCGCCTTCACCGGCGAGACGACCACGGGCCGGCTGATCATGCAGATGGCCAGCCAGAACCTCATCCCCGTCACGCTCGAGCTCGGCGGCAAGAGCCCCAACATCTTCTTCGAGGACGTCGCCCGCACCGACGACGCGTTCTACGACAAGGCCCTCGAGGGCTTCACGATGTTCGCGCTCAACCAGGGCGAGGTGTGCACGTGCCCGAGCCGCGCGCTCATCCAGAACTCCATCCTCGAGCAGTTCCTGCCCGCCGCGACCGACCGCACCAAGCTGGTCAAGCAGGGCAACCCGCTCGACACCGACACGATGATCGGCGCGCAGGCCAGCAACGACCAGCTCGAGAAGATCCTGTCCTACATCGACATCGGCGTGCAGGAGGGTGCCCGAGTCATCACCGGCGGCGAGCGTGTCGACCTCGGCGGCGACCTCTCGGGCGGCTACTACGTGGCGCCGACGATCTTCCAGGGCCACAACAAGATGCGGATCTTCCAGGAGGAGATCTTCGGTCCGGTGGTCTCGGTCACCGGGTTCGAGGACTACGACGACGCCATGAGCATCGCCAACGACACGCTCTACGGGCTCGGCGCCGGCGTGTGGTCGCGCGACACGAACACCGCCTACCGCGCGGGCCGCGACATCCAGGCCGGCCGCGTGTGGACGAACTGCTACCACGCCTACCCGGCGCACGCCGCGTTCGGCGGGTACAAGTCGTCCGGCATCGGCCGCGAGAACCACTCGATGATGCTCGACCACTACCAGCAGACGAAGAACCTCCTCGTCTCGTACTCGCAGAACGCCCAGGGCTTCTTCTGAGCCCACGGTGACGTCGCGGCCCGGCCCCTCCACGAGGGGTCGGGCCCCCGGCGTTCCCGCACCCGACCTCGTCCGTCCCGCCCGAGAGGTGACCACCATGTCCGAGCAGCCGACCGCAGCCACCCGCGTCGACGTCAGCCCCGACGCCGCCGCGCTGCTGCGCACACTGCGCGCCGAGCAGGCGAAGCCGCTCATGTTCCACCAGTCCGGTGGGTGCTGCGACGGGTCGGCCCCCATGTGCTACACCCAGGGGTTCTTCCTGACGGGACCGTCCGACGTGCACCTCGGCGACCTCGACATCGGCGCGAGCGACGTCGACCCCGACGGTCTGGTGCCGGTGTGGATCTCGCGCGAGCAGTTCCGGTACTGGTCGCACACGCACATCACCATCGACGTCGTCCCCGGGCGCGGTGCCGGCTTCTCGCTGGAGGGCCCCACGGGGCACCGCTTCATCATCCGGTCGCGGGTGTTCACGGAGGAGGAGACCGCCGCGCTCGCGCCCGTCGACTGAGCGCGACGCACGAACGTCCGCACCCGCGTCATGATCGGGGCGCTGATGGTTCCTACCCCGTGGAGCGCGGTCTCCCCCCCCATCCCCCCGACGACCGTGCCGCCGGAGAGGACCCCCATGCGTCGCCCCCGCACGTGCTCAGCCCTGCTCACCTGCACCCTCGTCGTCGCCAGCCTGGTGGCTGCGCCGTCGGTGGCGAGCGCGGCTCAGGGGGTGCCGGACGGGTCGAGCGCAGCGTCGGCGGCGGCGTCGTGCTGGGAGGTCAAGCAGGTGGCTCCGTCGTCTCCCGACGGGCTCTACTGGTTGCTGACGCCGCAGCTGCGGACGCCGACGCAGGCAGGTCGCCTCGCCGATCAACGGCCAGGCCGCGTTCTCGCCGCGCAAGCTGTCCGCGGCGACCATCGACGCGCTGCTCGGCGGTCATCGGGTCGACCAGCTCACGGACGGGGTGCGTCTGCGTCGCGCGAAGGACGCAGGCGGCACGGCGTGGCAGGAGGTGCGGTGGCGGCTGCGGTCGATGGCGTCGTGGTCGTGGGCGTTCGGCGCCGGCCACCCGCTGACCGGCTCCTCCTTCGACGGGGTCCAGTTCTCGGGGCAGACCACTCGCGACGCCGGCACGACGTCGACGGCCGCGGCCGAGCGGCTGCGCCGCGTGTGGACCTTCGAGTCCGCCGACAACGGCTGGGTGCGCGGCTTCGGCTACGGGAGCGCGGTGACGGGCTCGACCTCCTCCAGCAGCGCGCTCTACGCGACCCGCTCGGGCTACGCGACGCCGTTCACGCAGGTCTTCGTGCGTCCGCGACTGCGCCAGGCCGACCTGTCGTTCGCGGCGGTGCCCGACAGCGGGACGGCGGCGGTCACGGCGCTGCCCGTGGCCCGCAGCAGGTCGCTGCCGCAGTCGTGGGGCGTGACGGGCACGGGTGCGGGGGGCACGGGCGAGCTGGCCACGGAGGTGCAGGCCTTCGCCCAGGTCGGCGACGTCATGTACGTGGGCGGCAACTTCACCACCGTGCGCAACCAGGACGGGTCGCGCAAGGTCGCCCAGGCGTACCTCGCCGCGTTCCGGGCCTCGACGGGGGAGTGGATCTCCTCGTTCAGGCCGAAGCTGGACGGCCAGGTGCGCGCGTTGAAGGCGCTGCCCGACGGCCGGCTCGCGCTCGGTGGCGACTTCACGCGCGTCGACGGCCAGCGTCGCTCCAGCCTGGCCGTCCTCACCGCGAAGCGGACCCTCGACCGCACGTGGACCACGGGCGTCGAGCGACGCGGCGGCGACCGTCGCGCCTCGGTGCGCACGCTCGACGTCGCCGGCGGCCGGCTCTACCTCGGCGGACGCTTCTCGCACGTCGTGCGTGGCACGGGTGCCGCGGCGCTGCCGTACGCCGCACGGGTCGTGCTGCCGAGCGGACGCGGCGACAGCCAGTGGCAGCCGCACCTGAACGGCACCGTGGCCGACCTCGACGTTTCCACCGATAGTCGGCGCGTCTACCTGGCCGGCTACATGACGCGCAAGGGCGGCGCGACCGTGCGCAACGCGGTGGCGGTCACGACCTCGGCGGCGCGGCTCGTCTCACCGGCGTGGAGCCCGACGTTCAGCACCAAGCGCTCCGCGACCTACCAGCAGGCGGTCCAGCAGGTCGGGTCGCTCGTGTGGCTCGGCGGCTCGCAGCACAGCATGTTCGCCTACGACGCCCGCACGCTCGCACTGCGCAGCCCCAGCATCACCAAGGCCGGTGGCGACCTGCAGGCGATCGGCAGCGACGGCCGGGTGGTCTACGGCGGGTGCCACTGCGGCGACTGGGTGTTCGAGGGCACGACGAGCTGGGACTCGTGGTCCACCGGCCAGAACCCGGTGCCCTGGCGCCAGGCGGGCAAGATCTCGCTGCTCGGGGCGTGGGACGCGGCGTCGGGTGCGTTCGTGAGCACGTTCGCCCCGCAGTGGAAGTCGCGCGGCGGCTACGGCGTCTGGGCCGTCGAGGTGGCCAAGGACGGCACCCTCTGGGCCGGTGGCTCCATCCAGACGAGCATCCGCGAGGGCGGCTCCAACCAGTTCTCCGGCGGCTTCGCGCGGTTCGCGGCCCGGCCCTCCCGGGCCCCGGCAGCCCCCACGGCGGCGGCGGTGTCGCTGCAGGGCTCGACGGCCACGGTCTCGTGGTCGGCCTCGGCGGGCGACGGCGTCCGGTACGAGGTCCTGCGGGGCGACCGGGTCGTGGCCGTCTCCTGGGCGACGTCGGTGCGCGTGCCCGACTCGGGCCCCGACGACCGGTTCTTCGTGCGTGCGAGCGACGGCCAGGGCAACTGGTCGGCCTCCACCCGCGTGGTACGCGCCGTCCGGTCCTGACCCGTCCTGTCCTGACCCGACCTGCCCGGCACGGCGTGTGAGGCGACCCACCGCCGCCGGTGGGCACTGCCGCGTCATGAGGCCGGCTCCGCCCACTCTCCCTCCCCGTGAGCCCCTGGCCCACGTCCCTCTCGTCCCCTTCGATCCCGCGAGGACAGTCGTGCACCTCAAGACCTCCCTGACGGCCCTGGTCGTCTCCGCCACCACCGTCGCGAGCCTGGCGGGGGTGCCGTCGGCGGCAAGCGCGGCGCAGGTGGTGCCCGACGGGTCGAGCGCCGCATCGGCGGCGGCGTCGTGCTGGGAGGTCAAGCAGGTGGCTCCGTCGTCTCCCGACGGGCTCTACTGGTTGCTGACGCCGCAGCTGCGGACGCCGACGCAGTCTCGTCGGCGACCATCGACGCGCTCCTGGACGGTGGCGCGGTCGACGCGCTGCCCGACGGCGTCCGCCTGCGACGCGCCAAGGACGCGCAGGGAAGCGCGTGGCAGGAGGTCCGCTTCTCCCTCCGCTCGCTCGCCTCGTGGTCGTGGGCGTTCGGCGCCGGCCACCCGCTCACCGGCTCCTCCTTCGACGGGGTCCGGTTCTCGGGCCAGACCACGCTCGACTTCGGCACGAACGACGGCGGTCGCCAGAACTTCCGCCGGGTCTGGACGAACGAGTACAGCGGGAACGGCTGGGTCCGCGGCTTCAACTACAACTCCGCGGTCCAGGGCACTACCGACGCCTCGAGCTACCTGTACTCCAAGGGCACGGGCGACGCCACGCCGTTCACGCAGGTCTACCTGCGGCCCCGGCTGCGTCAGGCCGACCTGTCGTTCGCCGCGGTGCCCGACAGCGGGACGGCAGCCGTCACCGCGCTTCCCGTCGCTCGCAGCGGCTCCCTGGCCCAGCCGTGGGGCGTCACCGGGACCGGCGCGGCCGGCACCGGCGAGCTCGCCACCGAGGTGCAGGCCTTCGCCCAGATCGGCAACGTCATGTACGTGGGCGGCAACTTCACCACCGTCCGCAACCAGGACGGGTCCCAGAGCGTGGCGCAGTCCTACCTCGCCGCGTTCGACGTCTCGACGGGCGCATGGATCTCCTCCTTCCGGCCGACGTTCGACAACCAGGTGCGCGCGCTGAAGGCGCTCCCGGACGGCCGGCTCGCCGTCGGCGGCGACTTCACCAGCGTCAACGGCCAGCGACGCACCGGCCTCGCCGTGCTCGACACCGCCGGCACGCTCTCCCCGTCCTGGAGCACCGTCGTCGAGAACCGTGGCAGCTCGGGCAAGGTCAGCGTGCGCAGCCTCGACGTGTCCGACGGGCGGCTCTACGTCGGCGGCAGCTTCACGCACCTCGTCAAGGGCACGTCGTCGTGGTTCGCGCGCAACGCCGGACGCATCACCCTGTCGACCGGGAACGGCGACGGGCAGTGGAACCCCAACCTCAACGGCGCGGTCGCGTCGCTCGACGTCGACGACGACGGCAGCCGCGTCTACCTCGCCGGGTACATGACCGCCTCGGGCTCCACGGCCGTCAAGAACGGTGTCGCGATCAGCACCGCGGCCGGGGCGCCCGTCACCGACCCGGCGTGGAACCCCACCTTCAGCACGTCCGGAGCCACGTACCAGCAGGCCGTCGAGCAGGTCGGCTCGAAGGTGTGGCTGGGTGGATCGCAGCACAGCATGTTCTCCTACGACCGCTCCACCCTGGCGCTGCAGGACACGAGCATCACGAAGTCCGGCGGCGACCTGCAGGCGATCGGGAGCAACGGCCGGGTGGTCTACGGCGGGTGCCACTGCGGCGACTGGGTGTTCGAGGGCACGACGAGCTGGGACACCTGGGGCGTGGGGCAGAACCCCGTCCCCTGGCGCCAGGCCGGCAAGATCTCCCTGCTCGGGGCGTGGGACGCCGCGTCGGGTGCGTTCGTGAGCACGTTCGCCCCGCAGTGGAAGTCGCGCGGCGGCTACGGCGTCTGGGCCGTCGAGGTGGCCAGCGACGGCACCCTCTGGGCCGGCGGGTCGATCCAGACGAGCGTCCGCGAGAACGGCTCCAACCAGTTCTCCGGCGGGTTCGCGCGGTTCGCGCAGCGACCGTCGACGGCGCCTGCAGCACCGTCGGGCCCGGCGGTCTCGCTGGAGGGCTCGACGGCCACGGTCTCGTGGTCGCCGTCCTCCACCGCCGGGGTGCGCTATGAGGTCCTGCGCGACGACCGCGTGGTCGCCGTGACGTCGTCGACGTCCGTCCAGGTGCCCGGCTCCGACGTCGACGACCGGTTCTTCGTCCGCGCAAGCGACGGTCAGGGCAACTGGTCCGCCTCGACGTCGGTCGTGCGTCCGACGGTGAGCAGCACCGTGCTCCCCGCGGGGGCCACGTGGGCCTACTGGTTCGACGACGCGAACGCCGTCGACCCGGCCTGGACTAGCGACGGCTTCGACAGCTCCGGCTGGCGGCGCGGAGCCGCGCCGCTCGGCTGGGGCGGGAGCTCGATCGCGACCGACGTCGACGTGCCCGCGGGCACCCGGCGGGCGGTCACCGCCTACTACCGGACCGGCTTCGACCTCGCCGACGTCGACGCGTTCACCCGCTACGTGCTCACCACCCGCGCCGACGACGGCGTGCTCGTGCGCGTGAACGGGGTCGAGGTGGCGCGCGTCAACCTGCCCAGCGGGTCACTCACGTCGACCACCTACGCCACGTCGGCGCCCAGCACCACGGCGGCGACGGCCTCGCCCGTGCGCGTCGACCTGCCGTCGTCGGCGCTGCGCGACGGGACCAACGTCGTCACCGCCGAGGTTCACTCCAACTACCGGTCCACGCCGAACGCGAGCCTCGACGCGTCCGTCGTGGCGTCGCGCTGAGGTCCGCGCCGTGACCGCCCTCGACGTCCGCACCTCCTGGGACCACCTTGCCGCGGCCCAGAAGGACGGTGCCGGCGTGCCCTTCTACATGCGGGTGGTCAACCGCAGGCTCGGCCGCGGGGTCGCGGCCCTCGCGCACCGCGTCGGCGCCACGCCCGACCAGGTCACCGCCGTGAGCGCAGGCCTCGTGGTCGCCGCCCTCCTTGTGCTGGTGGCGGCTCCGCCCGCGCTCCTGCCGGCCGTGGCGGTGGTGGTGCTGCTGCAGGCCGCGTTCGCCTTCGACGCCGCCGACGGCCAGCTGGCGCGGCTGCGTGGCGGCGGGTCGCGGGCGGGGGAGTGGCTCGACCACACCGTCGACGCCGCCCGCACCCTTGCCGTCCACCTCGTGGTGGCCGTGGCGCTCCTGCGGCACACCGACCTCGACCCCGCGTGGGCCCTGCTGCCGCTCGGCTACGCGTTCGTCGCGTCGGTGCGGTTCTTCGCGCAGATCCTGGCCGAGCAGCTCGTGCCCGACCGCGGGGCACGCGCCGCGGCCGCGGGACGCTGGTCGTCGGTGGTGCAGCTCCCCGCCGACGTCGGCGTGCAGAACCTCGTGTTCCTGCTGTGGCCGGTCACCCCCCTCTTCCTGCTCGGCTACGGCCTCCTGGCCGCGGCCAACCTCCTGCTGATGGTCATGACGTTGCAGCGGCGCCTGCGGGCGCTGCGGGCGCTGTGACCAGCGCGGCGGCCCCGCCCGTCGACGGAGCGGCCGGCGCCGCACCGAGCAGCCTTCCCGACGCCGTCCCCGCGCCGCGGCTGCCGCCCGACCCGCTCCCTGCCTGGCCGCTGCTGACCATGCTCTGGGGGTTCCCCGTCATGTGGCTGCTCGGCGTCACCGTCGTGCCCGGAGCCGTCACCCTGGCGCTCGTCATGCTCGGGTTCCTGCTGGCGCGCCGGTGCGCGATCTGGGTCCCCGGCGTCGGCGCGATCGTCGGGCTCTGCCTCTGGATGCTCGCGTCGTCGGTCATGATCGACACCGGACCGCGCCTGCTCGGCTTCGCGTTCCGCCTCGCGATCATGGCCTTCGTCGCGATCGCCTTCGTCTACGCCGTCGCGGCGCGCACGCGGCTCACCCGGGCCAGGATCGTCCACGGACTGACGTTCCTGTGGTTCTTCGTCATCGTCGGCGGGCTGCTCGGCATGCTGCTGCCCGAGACCCGCCTCACGACGCCGGTGGGGATGCTGCTGCCCGGGTCGATCGCCGAGAACTCCTACGTCCGCGACCTCTTCTTCCCGCCGTTCGCCGAGGTGCAGCACCCGTGGGGCGCCCCCGAGGCCTTCGTCCGCCCGTCCGCGCCGTTCCCGTACGCGAACAGCTGGGGCGTCGCGATCCTCGTCCTCACCCCGGTCGCGCTGGCCTGCTTCCTCTCCACCCGGTCGTTGCTGCTGCGCGCCGCGATCCTCGTGGGCGCGGGCGTCATGGTCGTGCCGGCCATGGCGACGTCGAACCGCGGCATGTTCGCGGCCCTCGCGCTCGCCGGGGCCTACGTGCTCGTCCGGTACGCCCTGCGCGACCGCGCGGCTCCCGTGGTCGCCCTGGCCGTGCTCGGGCTGCTCACCGGCACGGTGCTGATGTGGCAGGGCCTCCTCACGCAGTTCGAGGTCCGGCAGGAGTACGGCCAGTCCAACGGTGCCCGGTTCACCCTGTACGCCGAGACCATCCAGCGGACGCTGCAGTCTCCGCTGCTCGGCTTCGGGGCCCCTCGCCCGTCGGCCGAGCAGGCGCTCTCGGTCGGCACCCAGGGATACGTGTGGACCCTCATGTTCAGCTTCGGCTTCGTCGGGCTCGGCTTGTTCCTGCTGTTCCTCTGGGGCTCGACGTGGCGCACCCGCGCCTGCCGCGACGACGTCGACGTGGCCCTGCACGCGACTCTCGTCGTCTCGAGCCTGGCCATCGTCGTCTACGGCCTCGACATCGTGCAGCTGCTCGCCATCGCCCTCGTCGCCGCCGTCCTGCTGCGTCGGCGCTACGGTCTCGACGCCGATGACTGAGGCGGTGGCAGGGCCGACGACGGCGGGAGCGCGCTCGGGCCTCGGCGCGGCCGCCGTCGCCAACCTGGTGGGTGGCGCGCTCGGCGCCGTCGTCAACCTCGTGCTCGCCGCCCTCGTCGGCCGCCACCTCGGCGTCGAGGGCTCGGGCGTGTACTTCCTGGTGGTCGCGGTGTTCGTCGTGGTGGCCAACACGGCCGAGCTCGGCGCCGACACCGGACTCGTCCGGTTCGTCGCGGCGACCCGGGCCCGGGGTCGAGCCGAGGACACCGGTTGGGTGGTACGCACCGCCGTCGGACCCGTGCTGGTCGGCGGTGCGCTCGTCGTGCTCGTGGGGGTCCCCCTCGCGCTCGCGACCGCGCCCGACGGCCTGGCCCCCGCGGTGGTCGTCGCCGCTGTCCCGCTCGCCGTCCTGGCCTCGCTGACCGCCCTCGCCCTCGGGGTCTCCCGCGGTGCCGGCGACACGCTGACCTACCCGCTGCTGCAGAACGTCCTGCTGCCCGCCGGTCGCGTGGTCGCGGTCGGGGTCGCCGTCCTGGCCGGGTGGGGAGTCAGCGAGGTTGTGGCGGCGTGGTTGCTGCCGGTGCCGCTCGTGCTCGTGGTCGCCATCGCGCTCGCCCTGCGGCACGTCCCACGCACGCGGACCCCGCGCCGCGCCTACCCGGGCTTTTGGGGATTCAGCGCGGCACGGGGGGCCACAGCGTGCGTCGAGGTCGTCCTCGAGTGGGCCGACGTCGTGGTCGTCGGCGTGCTCGCGTCGCCGGCCGAGGCCGGCGTGTACGCCGTGGTCACGCGCTGCGCCCGTGCGGGCGAGGTCGTGCAGCAGGCGGCGCGCATCGCCGTCGGGCCGGCGATCAGCAGCGCGTCGGCCCGCGGCGACACGGCGCTCGTGGGACGTCTGTACGGCGTCGTCACCGCCGCCATGGTGTGGGCGGCCTGGCCGTTCTACGCCGTGCTGGCGGTGTTCGCCGAGCCCGTGCTCTCGATCTTCGGCCCCGACTTCACCTCGGGCGCGACGTCGCTGCGCGTCCTCGCGGTTGCGATGGCGGTGGCCACCGCCGCGGGCGCCGTCCAGAGCGTGCTGCTCATGGCCGGGCGCAGCAGCTGGCAGCTCGCCGACAAGACCGGGGCGCTCGTGCTCGACCTCCTCCTGCTGGCGCTGCTCGTCCCGCACTGGGGCATCGAGGGCGCGGCCGTCGCCTGGGCGGCGACCATCGTCGTCGACACCCTCGTCGTGGGCTACCAGGTGCAGGTGTTGATGGGCGTGCGCCCGCCGTGGCGACCGATCCTCTGGGCGGCCGCCCTGCCCGTCGTGCTCGTCCTCGTCCCGAGCGCGCTCGCGCTGCTGCTGTGGGGCACGTCGTGGACGGTGGCCGTCACCACGACCGCCGTGGTCGCCATCGTCCACGTCGTCGTGGGCGTCGTGGCGCGCGAGCGGCTCGGCCTCGTCGCTTTGGCCAGGCTCCGGGCCGTCTGACCCACCGGGCCCGGGCCGCTCCCGGGTGCTGCTCAGCGGCGCGGGAGCAGGACCGTCAGGGCGACGTCGACGCCCTGCACGGCCAGCAGGCTGCGCACGCGACGTGCCGCGACCGCGTCGTCGTCGACCGACCGCGCCAGCACCACGTGGTCGACACGGGTGCCAAGGGTCGCGACGAGGGCGTCGGAGGCCAGCGCGGAGGAGTCGACGACCACGAGCTCGCCCGTCCAGGTCGCCTTCTTGCGGTCCGTGGGCCAGCCGCGCGCGATCTTGCTCTCGAGCAGGGCCGACGCGTCGACGTGCCGCACGGGCAGGCCGCGGCGGCGCAGCGCCTCGGCCAGGCCCTCTCCCGACTGGGTGCCGACGGACCCGTCGACGAGGAGCGTCACGGGACCGTTGGCCGGCGCGGTCGCCGGGAGGTCGAGCATGAGCGCGGCGACGTCCCAGGTGTCCTCCGGGCTGGCGTCGGCCGTGCCGTCGAGCACCGCCGAGCCCTGCCCCGTCCCGAGGTCCTGCGGGCTGGCGATGACGCCGGGATCCGGCGCGCGGTCCCGACGGGTCAGCGCGACCGGGACGGCCACGAGGAGGCCGAGCGCGAGGCCGGCCACGCCGAGCGGCAGCACGCCGAGCGACGACGGCGCGGACGGGGTGGCCGGTGCGCCGAGCACCCGGCCCGGCGACGTGTCGACCGTCGCCAGCTCCGCGGCGCGGGTGCCCAGCGTCTTCGCCTCGGTGAGGATCGACTCACGGGCGGGGGAGTCCTTCGGGTAGCGGTCGGCCGAGTCCTCGAGCATGTCGATGCGGTCCCAGGTGGCCTCCTGCAGCTCCTGCACCGTCGTGGCCGCGGCCTCGCCGCGCACGGTGAGGAACGCCTCGGCCACCGCACGCGACCCGGCCGCCGCTGTCCGCGGCGTCGACGCCGTGTAGGCGATGTCGAGGACGGCCGTGTCGGGCGGGTTCGTCACCGACACCCCCCTCCTCAGGGCACCCGCCGAGGTGTCGAGGTCGTCGGCGGCAGCCGTCAGCACGTCGCCGGACGTCACCAGCTGGGCGTCGGTCGCGACGTCGAGCGTCGGGCTCGACCCGCTGGAGGGGCTGACGTCGACCGGCACGACCCGCACCGACGTGGTGGCGGTGTACGTCACGGGCAGCAGCACCCAGGCGAGGACGCCGAGCAGGACGCCGACCACCGCACCCAGCGCGAGCACGCGCCAGCGTCGGCGCAGGGTGCCGGCGAGCTCACTGAGCTGGGCGGGCTGAGGTGGTGCGGACTGCATGCAGGAGCTCCTCGGGTACGGGACGTCATGCACTGGGAGCGACGACGGCCTCGTTCATGACGCCGCGGGCGGGCGTCCGTGCCTGTGAGTTGAGCCATTGACCCGCTGTCTCACCCGGTTACTATGGCCGAGTTGCAACTGCCTGTGTCACGAACGCGGGCAGTCCCGGCCGGAGACCGTCACCACGGTGGAGGGCGGGGAACGATCCAGGGGAAAGTTCAGATGTCCATCGATGAATCGCGCATGTCTGCGCGCGCGTCCGGCGTAGAGCTGGACGACGCGCACCTGCTGTCCCTCGCGCGGGACGGCGACGACGACGCCTATGCCGAGCTGTTCCGTCGGTACCGGCCCGTGGCCCTGCGCCTCGCCCGGCGCCTCGGCGCACCGACCGAGGCCGAGGACACCGTGTCCGAGGCGTTCGCCCAGGTGCTCGGCCAGCTCCGCCGCGGTCTCGGTCCCGAGCGTGCCTTCCGCGCGTACGTGCTGACCTCGGTCCGCCACGAGGCCGCCCGACGGGGACGGCTGCGCCAGCGCGTCCAGCCGACGGACGACCTCGCGACGATCGACACCGCGGTGCCGTTCGGGCACGGACAGCTCGACACGTTCGAGCGCGACCTCGTCCGGTCCGCCTTCGCGTCGCTGCCCGAGCGCTGGCGCACGGTGCTCTGGTACCTCGACGTCGAAGGACTCAAGCCGCACGAGGTCAGCGACCGGCTCGGTCTCACGGCCAACGGCGTCTCCGCGCTCGTGTACCGCGCCCGCGCCGGGCTCCGCGAGGCCTACCTCGCGCAGCACGTCGCCGCCGACGGCGTCGAGGCCAGCGACGAGTGCCGTCAGCTGCGTCCCCGGCTCGCGTCGCTCGTGCGGCGCACCGTCGGCATGCGCGAGCAGAAGCGCATCCACGTCCACCTCGAGGCTTGCCCGTCCTGCATGGCCAGCTACCTCGAGCTCGAGGACGTCAACGCCCGCGTCGTGGCCCCGCAGCAGGCCGTCGCCGGCGTCCGCGCCTGACGTCCGCAGGCCACCGGGTGCGTCGCAGGGTCCTGCTCGTCGTGGTGCTGCTCGCCCTCGTGGCGGGTCTGCTCGTGACGGTGCGGCTGGTCGGGCCGGGAGGCGACCGTGCCGACGCACCGACCGCCGACGCGGTGCCCTGCCGGACCGGCGACGTCGACCGGCTCGACCTCTCCGACCCTGCGCAGGGTCGGCTCGCGTGGCACGACGAGTTCTCCGGCGCCCGCGTCGACCCCGACCGCTGGACGGTCCGCGACGACACGACGCTGTCCTTCGACCAGGCCCGCATCCGGGCCGACGCCGTCGAGGTGCGCGGCGGGCGCCTGCGCATCACCGCCCGGTCCGACCCGGCCGGCGACACCTCCGGCGAGCGTCCCGTCAGCACGGGCTACCTCGACACGATCGGCCACTTCGCCCAGCAGCACGGACGGTGGGAGGTGCGGGCTCGGCTCCCCGTCGAGCCCGGCCGCTCGCGGGCGCTCTGGCCGGCCTTCTGGCTGCGGGCCTCCGACCTGCCCGGCGAGATCGACGTCGTCGAGGCGTGGGGCACCCCCACCTCCCGGCAGCGGAGCGCGATGTCCGAGCAGTACGCCTGGACCGTCCACGAGGACACCACCGCCCCTCCCGGGTACCGGCGGGTCGGCGGCTGGGGGCGGGCCGCGGAGCCGCTCGCCGACGGCTTCCACACCTACGCGGTCGACTGGACGCCCGGCTGCCTGCGGTTCTCGCTCGACGGCCGCACGACGGGCTTCGTCGACCTCGACCGCGAGCCGCGCCTGCGCCGAGCGCTCGACGGTCCGGTCGACATCCGGCTCAACCTGCAGGTCGGCAGCAGCTACTGGGGCCGCCTCGATCCCGAGCGCCCGGGCACCACCGGGCTCCCGGCCACCTTCGAGATCGACCACGTCCGGGTCTTCCGTCCTCGTCCCGCCCGGGACTGAAGTCCTGACTTCGCGTTCGTGACCTGAGACACGCCCGAATCGGCCTCGTCCTGCGTCACGCGCCCACGCTCCTCCGCTCTCCAGGCATGCACGAACGTCCAGGGGATCGGAGAACCGGTGAGCATCACGCGCACGACCTACGGGGTGGGATACGCCAGCGGCGTGTTCGACATGTTCCACGTCGGCCACCTCAACCTGCTGCGCCGGGCACGGCACCGCTGCCGCCACCTCGTGGTCGGCGTCGCGAGCGACGAGTACGTCGAGATCCTCAAGGGTCGCCAGCCCGTCGTGCCGTGCGACGAGCGCATCGACATCATCTCCGCGCTCGGCATCGTCGACGAGGTGGTCATCGACCGCTCCGAGGACAAGCGCATGGTGTGGGAGCAGCGACCCTTCGACGTGATCTTCAAGGGCGACGACTGGCAGGGCACGCCGAAGGGCTACCGGCTCGAGCGCACGATGGGCGAGATCGGCGTCGACGTCGTCTACTACCCGTACACGCGGCAGACGTCGAGCACCATGCTGCGCGCCCACCTCACCGGTGCCGAGCTGGAGGGGCTCGCGTGAGGGTCGACAGCGCGGTCGAGGTGCTCGACGCCGCCACGACCCCGTACGCACCGCCCGTCACCGTCGTCGTGCCCACCCACGACCGCCCGACGCTGATGGCCGAGGCCGTGCGCAGCGTCCTGCTGCAGGAGTACGCCGGACCGGTCGAGGTCGTCGTGGTCTTCGACGCCTGCGAGCCGGTGCTGCCCGACGTCGCGCTGCTGCCGGGCCAGAGCCTGCGCGCCGTGGTCAACGACCGCGTCCGCGGCCTCGCCGGCGCCCGCAACACCGGCATCCTGGTCGCCAGCCACCCGTTCGTCGCCTTCCTGGACGACGACGACACCTGGCTACCGGGCAAGCTGGCCGCCCAGATGCCGCTCTTTCGCGACCACCCGGACGCCCGGCTGGTGGCCACCGCGATGCAGGTCGACGACGGCGAGCGCCTCACCGACCGGCTCGTCCCCGCCGACGTCGTCTCGCACGCCGAGCTCGTGCGCGAGCGGTTCGGGGGCCTGCACTCCAGCAGCTTCGTGTTCCGGCGCGACGCGCTCGTCGACGAGATCGGCATGATCGACGAGGACCTCCCGCGTGGCTACGCCGAGGACACCGACGTGCTCCTGGCGGCGTCGCGGCTCGCGCCCGTGCGACTCGTGAACGAGCCCCTCGTACGGGTGCGCTGGCAGGGCCAGTCCTACTTCTTCGGGCGCTGGGCCGACTACGCCGCCGCGCTCACCTACCTCCTCCACAAGCACCCGCAGTTCGCCGACGACGACGCCGCGCACGCGCGGATGCTCTCGCAGATCGCGTTCGGCGAGGTCTCCTCCGGTCAGCGTCGGGCCGGCCGCCGGCACGCCCGGCAGGCCCTGGCGCTGCGACCCACCACCCTGCGCGCCTGGCTGGCGCTCGCCGTCGGTCTGCGTCTGCTGACGCCCGGCGCCGTCGTCACCGTCGCGCGACGCTTCGGAAAGGGCATCTGACATGCGCATCCTCATCGCCTGCTCCTCCGGCGGACACCTCGCCCAGGCCCTCGCCCTCGAGCCCTGGTGGGGCGAGCACGAGCGGCTCTGGGTCACCGGGCCCACCGAGGACGCCCGGCTGAAGTTGCGCGACGAGCGCGTCATCGAGTGCGCGTGGCCGACGCAGCGCAACCTGCCGAACCTCGCCCGCAACATGGTGCTGGCCCGCCGGGTCATCGACGAGTGGCGTCCCGACGTGGTCTTCAGCACCGGCGCCGCCGTCGCCGTGCCGTTCCTGCGCCAGGCGCGCCGGGTCGGCGCCCGGTCGATCTTCCTGGAGACGATCGACCGCATCGACAAGCCGTCGCTGACCGGTCGGCTGGTGTACCCGTTCGTCGACGAGTACCTGACGCAGTGGGACCAGCTCACCGAGAAGCTGCCGCGCGCGCAGACCGTCGGCCTGGTGCTGTGACCGAGCCGCTCAGCGTCGTCGCGAGCGTCGGCACCTACCACCACCCGTTCGACCGCTTCGTCGACTGGCTGGAGCCGTGGGCCGACGCGCAGGAGGCCGCCGTGGTCTTCCAGCACGGCTCGACCCGACCGCTGGGCAGGGCCGACAACCGCACCATGATGGCGCCCGACGAGCTGCTCGAGCACTACCGGCGCGCCGACGTCGTGGTGCTCCAGGGCGGTGCCGGCGGCGTCATGGACGCACGCCGCGCCGGTCGCATCCCGATCGTCGTGCCCCGCGTGCCGGTCGACGACGAGGTCGTCGACGACCACCAGGTCGTGCTCAGCCGACGGCTGGCCGAGATGGGGCTCGTGCACGTCGCGGAGTCGCGCGAGCAGCTGCACCGGCTGCTCGACGAGGTGGCCGCCGGCACGCTGCGCACCCGGTCGGAGGAGCTGCAGCCGACTGCCGGCGTCCTCGAGGCCACCCGGCTGCTCGGCGACCTGCCCGAGGCGCGCCGTGACGCCGAGGGGCGCACGCGCCTGGGCGTCCCGCGCAGCACCCGGGCCCCCGCAGGTGAGGAGTTCCTCGCCGCCCGCGCCCAACGTCGTCGCAGCGGCATGGTCCGGGCCGTCGCCGACGCCGTGCGGCAGGGACTGGTCGGCTACCTCCTGACCTTCACGACGGCCCTCGCGCTCGCCGTCCACTTCGGGCTGGACGGCGACGTCGGCCGCGCCGTCGTGGCCGGCGTCGGGGCGTGGCTCGTCTACAGCTGGCTCGCGCAGCCCGCGGCCGAGCGCGCCAGCTCGCTCACCCCGGTCGTCCGCCTGCTCGGCATCGTCGGCGCGGCGGTCGTGGCCGGTCTGCTGCTCGGCGTCCAGAGCACGCCCGACCTGCGTCGCGGCCTGCTCGCGGTGCTGGCCGCCGCCCTCGTCTTCGTCGGCTACGGCGTCGCGCACCGTGTCGTCCGGCGTCGCACGCCCACGGTCCTGGTGGGCGAGGAGCGTCGGGTCCGCCGGCTGACGGACCACTGGGCCGGCCGGCGCGACGTCGACGTCGTGGCCTCGTGCGTCTGGCGCGGCGATGCGGAGTCCGTGCCCCTCGGCTCGCCGGGGTCGCTGTCGCGGATCGTGCCCGACGTCATGGCGACCGTCTACCGCCAGCGCGCCCGGTCCGTCGTCATCGCCTCCGACCACGCGCTCACCACGCCCGCGCTGCGCCACCTGGCCTGGGCGCTGCAGCGCGCCGACGTCGAGTGCCTGGTGCTCGCCGACATGGAGGACCACGTCGAGTACATGCGTCCGCGCATGGTGGCCGACCAGCTGGCGCTGACCATGCGGCCTCCCAACGAGCACCTGGTGTCGGTCGCGGTCAAGTCAGTCGTCGACCGCACGGCCGCGCTCGTCGGCCTGGTGGTCCTGTCGCCGGTGATGCTCGCCGTTGCCCTCGCAGTGCGGCTCACGTCGGCCGGACCGGTGATCTTCCGCCAGGAGCGCACCGGACGCGACGGGACAACGTTCACGATGCTGAAGTTCCGCACCATGGTCGTCGACGCCGAGGAGCGGCTCGATGAGCTCGTCGTCCGCAACGAGGGTGCCGGCCCCCTGTTCAAGCTCGACGACGACCCCCGGGTCACGCCCGTCGGACGCGTCCTGCGTCGCACGTCGCTCGACGAGCTCCCGCAGCTGGTCAACGTGCTGCTCGGCCACATGTCGCTCGTCGGCCCTCGGCCCGCCCTGCCGCGCGAGACGGCCCAGTACAGCCAGTGGGTCTGGCGACGGCTGCACGTGCGCCCCGGACTCACCGGCCTGTGGCAGGTCAGCGGTCGTTCGCAGCTGAGCTGGGAGGAGTCGATCCGGCTCGACCTGCAGTACGTCAACACCTGGAGCCTGCGCCTCGACGCCCGGATCCTGCTGCGCACCGTGCGCGCCGTGCTCGTACGTGACGGCGCTCTCTGAACCCGCCACGCGGTGTCACCCACTGTTACTGTGACGTTTCCTGACGTGACGAGACCGAGGAGCCGCCGGACCGCATGAGTGACATCGCCTACAAGCTGAGGGTCCTGCGACAGATCGGCCTCCTCAAGGTCCAGCCGCCCCACCGGCTCCTCAAGGCGGGCATCAAGCTCGCCACCTGGGGCCCCGGCTTCCCGTCGGCTGTGGCCGCCGCGGCCGCCCGCTTCCCGAACCAGACCGCGATCATCGACGACGCCGGCGAGATCACGTGGGCCGAGCTGCGCGACGAGATCAACCAGACGACGGCCGCGCTCAAGGCCCGCGGCGTGCAGGTCGGCGACGCGGTCGCGCTCATGGGACGCAACCACCGCTGGATGGTGGTCTCGATGGTCTCGATCATGCAGATCGGCGCGAAGGTGCTGCTGCTCAACACGATGGCCAGCGCCTCCCAGCTCGGCGAGCTCACGCGACGCGAGGGCGCCAAGTTCGCCATCGTCGACCAGGAGTTCCTCAAGGTCACGTCCGAGATCGACCGCGACCTCGTCGTCGTGGCGTGGGCCGACGACGACTCCCACGGCCTGCCGACCCTGTCGGGCCTCGCCGAGGGGCAGCCGACCGACGACCACAAGAAGCCGTCCAAGCCGGGCGGCATCGTCATCTTCACCTCCGGCACCACCGGGCTGCCGAAGGGCGCGAACCGCAAGGAGCCGGAGAACCTCGACCCGCTCCTCACCTTCTTCGGGTCCATCCCGTACCACGGCAACTCCACGGTCGTGCTGGCCGCGCCGCTGTTCCACTCGTGGGGCCTCATCAACTTCGGGTTCGGCCTCTCGACCGTCCCGACCTACGTCCTGCGCCGCAAGTTCGATCCCGCGCAGGTCCTCGAGGACATCGACCGGTACAAGGCCGAGGTGCTCGTCGTCGTGCCGCTGATGATGCAGCGTCTGGTGAACCTCGACCGCGAGGTGGCCGACCGCTACGACGTCTCCAGCCTGCGCATCACCGCCTCGAGCGGCTCGGCGCTCGCCGGTGACCTGGCGATCGACTTCATGGACCGCTTCACCGACTCGGTCTACAACTTCTACGGCGCCACCGAGACCGGCTGGGTGTCCATCGCCTCGCCGGAGGACCTGCGCGCGGCACCCGGCACCGCGGGTCGCGTGCCGTGGCGCACGGTCGCGAAGATCCTCGACACCGACGGCAACGAGCTGCCGCCGGGCGAGACGGGCGTCATCTACGTCGGCAACGAGATGCAGTTCGGCGGCTACACCGACGGCAACACCAAGGACTTCCGCGACGGGCTCATGCACACGGGCGACCTCGGCTACTTCGACGAGGACGGTCGCCTGTTCGTGGCCGGCCGCGACGACGACATGATCATCTCCGGCGGCGAGAACGTGTTCCCCCGCGAGCTGGAGGACGCGCTCATCGGCCACCCGTCCATCACCGACGTCGTGGTCGTCGGCGTGCCCGACCCCGACTGGGGCCACTGCCTCGCCGCCTACGTGGTGGTGAAGGACGGCGCGTCGCTCGACGAGGACGAGGTCGTCTCCTACGCCAAGGAGCGGGTCGCCCGCTTCGCCGTGCCGCGTCGGACCAAGTTCCTCGACGAGCTGCCCCGCAACCCCACGGGCAAGGTCATGAAGCGCGAGCTCCCCGAGTTCGACTGACCCCGAGGGCGCTCCGCGCCCGAGCGGGTCAGTCGGGTCGAGTGGTGCACGCCGAAGGCGTCCCGCTGTATCGAGACCTGGCAAGCGTCCAGGCCCCGGTGCCTCCACCTGCCCCGCGCCGAGCCGTTGCCGGGTGGTCTCGATACGCAGGGACCTCGCAAGCTCGTCCCTGCTACTCGACCAGCGGAACGTTTCGCTGGTCGAGTAGCGCGGAGCCGCGAGGGACGAGCGTGCTCCGGGCGTATCGAGACCACTCCACGCAGGCGCTGGGGGTTGGCCCGAGCTGGGCTGTTGCCGGGTGGTCTCGATACGTCAGGACTTCGCAAGCTCGTCCTGACTACTCGACCAGCGATCGCGCTGGTCGAGTAGCGCGGAGCCGCGAGGGACGAGCGTGCTCCGGGCGTATCGAGACCACTCCACGCTGTCGCTGGGGGTTGGCCCGCGCTGGGCTGTTGCCGGGTGGTCTCGATACGCAGCCACGGCGCTCCTTCGTCGCGCGTGGCCGCTACTCGACCAGCGGAACCTTCCGCTGGTCGAGTAGCGCGGAGCCGCGAGGGACGAGCGTGCTTCGGGCGTATCGAGACCACTCTGGGGTGTCGCTGGGGGCTGGTTTGCGCTGATCTGTTGCCGGGTGGTCTCGATACGCGGCCACGGCGCTCCTTCGTCGC